>ERZ772979.24-NODE-24-length-148637-cov-10.413516_pt1 | contig 148637 bp, 171 predicted proteins | sample MGYA00511130_ERZ772979 | MGnify/ENA primary metagenome ERZ772979 (study PRJEB29015, sample SAMEA2738103) | human oral metagenome | biome: human oral; feature: human-associated habitat; material: saliva | place: China | collected 2186 ...
GTAACCCGCATGGTTAAGCCATTCTTAAAGATTTACTTCTAAGTAAGGAATGGTTATGGTTGTCCTTTCTAAGGTGCTGGCTTCTAGTGTTGGGTATTAGGGAGTAATCATTGCTTGTGTGGATTAACTGGGAACAGCCATTTATCTTGGTCGTATGCATCATAGGTCTTATCCCACCAGACAGTTCCCTTCTTGGTAATCCTTGCAACTGCTGTTGTCTTCTTCTTTGCTCTGTGTACTTCCTTACCTGTGTTTGCAGCTTCTTCATAAGTTCTATAGAACCTTAAGAACTCAACATCATCATAAACATAGTAGAGACGGTTATCTCTTTCTTCTCTAATCCTGTCGTATTCCTTCTCCCTAATGTAGATGTCGTCAGTGAAATGGAAATATCCTTTTTCATCAAAAGCATATGCTTTTCTTCTGTTTTGTTTCTGCTTTAAGACTTTACTTTTTCTGTATTTATGGAATCTGAAAGGTTGCTCAACAGGTGGATGTTCTAAAGAGAATTCATCTTTTACATCATCAAAGTCTATGTATTCCATTCCCATAGTGATTGACAGTCTGATGTGCATGATGGAACAAGGGTTGTACTTGAATTGCTTCTTTTCTCTTTTTTCTTCTTGTCTGTATGGCGTTTTCTTGGGATAACTCTTCTTACTAGTAGGGTAGTAGGGGGTAGAAGGTTTTGTTGTCTTAGAAGCCTGTATAGGGGGAGTTTCTGATGATTTATTTACTGTTGTAAAAGAAGTTCTATTTCCATATGGGTTCTTAAGTTTTAGAGAAGATTGTTCTTTCAATCTTTCTTCTCTCTCTTGTTTCTTCTTTGGTGAAAGAGAGAGAGTGGTTCTTGGTTTCTTGTTTGGTGCGTTCATGTCTTGTTTCTCCTTATGAAGAGTGTTCTTGATAGAGTCAATTATAAGGTCTTTGCAAATGTAGCATCTCTTGAAACCCGCATGGTTAAGCCATTCTTGAAGATTTACTTCTAAGTAAGGAATGGTTATGGTTGTTTTTAAGAAGAAGAAGAAGAAGAAGAAGAAGAAGAAGAAGAAGAAGGCCATTCATCGTTACATCACTATCTTTGTATTCAGTCTTGTTGCTTTTTAGTCTCTGCAAATATAGAATCTCTTGAAACCCGCATAGTTACTGGGTTTTCAAGAATTTACTTCTAAGTAAGGAATGGTTGTGGGTTGTGTCTTGTAATGCGTTTGAAGTTCCACTACAGGAATCTTCTCTTGTATTACAAACTCTTAAAAGAAAAGACTCCTGAGCTTCTTGACGATAAACATATGTAGATATAAAATACATATGTGTTATTCAACAACCACAGGAGTCTATACACATTATGAATAACAAGATAGTCAAACTTACAACAGGTCATTTCGTTTATCTCTTTCAACTGGTTGAAGTTTTAAGAGGTTTAGAACAAATCGACCGTTTAGATGCGTCTGAGTACCTTATTGATGTAATTATACCCCCAAAATTACTTAAAGAAGTTGAGAAGGCATATGATTACTTGACGGATAAGTACAAGGACGAATTCATTACTGCCAATGAAGCAAGGTCTCTCGACTTTGTTGAATCCTTCTCCTATGTGAATATTGGATTCTGGTTGAAAGGGTCAATGCAAATAGGCTTCCAAACTACATGGCTTGAAGAGACGGAAAAGATGATTGACAAATATGGTCAAGAATATATAAAACCTGTTATTCCTCTTGTAGAGAAGGAATATGGTGTGTCTTGCTCTTCAAAAAGTAATGTAGTGATTAAACCATTTTGGCGTACAGGGATTTATAATCCTCATAAAGATGATTTTGATAACAATTCTTCTTCTGAAAGTTTAGAAGAAGAGACTACGCCTGTTGAAATGTCAGAAGAAGAAATTTTAGAGAATGTTGAGAAGGTTCTTCCTAAGAAGGAAAGAAATCATCTGAAAAAGGTCTTGCGTAATGAAGAAGACTTTAAGAAGAAGGCGGAGAAGAGGAAGAAATATCTTTTGGACTATAAAAAACGTCTTGACAAGGCGAGGGAAGCAGCACAAAAACATTTTGAAGACCGCATTGCTAAATTAGATGGGAATTGTCCTTCTTCAACTTACCCAGAAGATTGTGAGTCAGAGATTGTCGCATTTAGGGAACATTTGTCTCACATTGAATTGGACACGGTTTCTCTTGAAATGTGCAGACACTTTCAGGAGAAATTGAAATCTATTATTTCTGGAATTAACATCTCTACCTTCCGTACAGAACGAGATAGAAAGCTCGTTTGGGGATTCGTGAATTCAGTTTATGGCTCAATGAATTCTATTCGTAAGTCTTTGATAAATAGAGGGTTGTTGGAAGATGATTCTTCTTTTTATACCTATGTAAAAGACATTGCGTTTGAATCCTTGTCTGACGAAGAAGCTCGCAAACATTTCATTGATAATAAATTTATTTCTGCTTATCTATACAATAAGAGAAATAAAAACGGTATTACTATTACCTTTAATGACGAGAAAACTCAGAATATATTTCTAGAGTTTTCAACTGTCTATGGAAAAGAAGGGAGAACGGCTGCAAAACATTATCTAAGTGGTGCGATTAATTCCGTTGAAGATACTAAAGAATCTGGTGTGCTTTCTTCTCTGATGAAGGCTATTGAAGAGGGATATGACGACATCACGGTAAATGCTTCTTTGAAAAAGACTCCAGTTTTTATCTATTTGAACACATTGAGACTTATTAGTGTTAACACTCTTGAAGCAGTGAAGAAGATTCTTCCTTGTTTTGTGTCAGATGAAGTATTGTTAAAACTTATGTCGGAAAACGACATAACTTGTTCATTTGAAAAGTTTAAGGAAGAGTTCTGTCTTGCTGTTTTGGTGATATTTATGAATTCTTGTAGTGGGAAGACTGATATTTCACTTCTTCCCTCACAGGATTTGAAGGAGGTTTTTCCTAACTTTTATAAAGTATTGACCGTTGCTAACGGTGCATTTAGCTTTTTAGTTGAATGTGGCATTGCATCTGTCATTACTCCTTTCCATTATTCAAAAGAGACGGAAATGGGAACTGCTAGAAGGGTAGTCTTCTCCAATAAGTTTTCTTACATCATGGAAAACATTCTTTTTATTGACTTGTTCATGAGAATTGAACAAGGGATAAATTATGAAAGAATTGTAAGACAGAATAAAGCTGGTGATTTATTTATTGGTCAAAGAAAGGTTAATAAACGTTCTAAAGTTTATACACAACTTTTTGTTACAGGTTCTCAGAAAAAAGTCAAATTTACTTCCCGTTTGAGAGCATTTGCTAAACGAGGAACGGTGTTAGATATTGATAATAAAGAAGAAAAACTTTTAGAAGCGTTTAGGAAGTATTTCTTTATTGTATTTGGGACACAGTATTCATCTTCTTTAGATTTAATGAATTCTGTTATAAATGCTTTTATTGAGAATAAGTCTTTGAAAGTAAATGAAATTTCTTTTAAACATTCATTTACTGTTGTAACAAAACAGCTTAAAAAAGAAGGAAAGTTAGATAGAATTATTGCTGATTTCAAGTGTATTTATGCTCTAAGAGAAGGTAGAAATGTTGACACTGATGCGTCAACTGATTACATTCTTGCTGCTGCTTCTGGTAGATGTTTCTATGGAGATGGAAGAAACTCTGTCTCTAACGGTTTGAAGCAAGTATTTGCAGATGTTTTTGGTATTTACAACTATGACCTTAAATCTGCACACATGATGACGGCAATAAATTTCTCTTTTCTCTTTATAGAGAGAATAAAAGCGCTTCGTATTCTTCCAGAATATAGTCTGGATGTACTTAAACAACTGTCTAAAGAATACAGAGAACTTAATACTTTCATTGATAAAGAGTTTGTAAGACCTTATATCAATCGTAAGTGTATGGAAGAATGGCACAGAAACTATGAAGAACTCAATGACTTTACCAAGAGAGTCTTCTTAAATAAATATTTCAAATCTCTCTTTTACATTAAGAATACGAGGAGTATTATTTGGAATATCGAAAACGTAGTGGATACTATTGTTGAAGAATATGAAAACCTTTGGTCTGACCATCTTTCAGTTATTCCTAATGAATACACTATGAAGAGAAGAGAATTGAAAGCTCGTATGGATTTCATTAAAGACCTTCATGCTGATATTCCAGAGGATTCAGCAGACTTCCTAAAAAGAATTGCACATCGTGTAAACATTTGGGATGCTGTTGCAGAAGAATGTCAAGTTTCTAGAAAAACTGCTAAACAAATCATTGCTGTTGTTAATGGTGCTGGAGTTGAAAGACTGAACTTCATCTTCCAAGAAGATAATGCTTCATTTGATATTACTAAGGTCAAGAAGTACATCACTAATGGTGAACGTTCTGTAACGTATGCTGTTTACAATCTTCTTCGATTTATCTTTAATAATATTGAATTGTTTGCTGTCATCATGTCTGACCTTAATACTAAGTATATTGATGGCAAGAAGAAGGGAGATGAATGGTTGTGCGCTGGTTATACCTATTTTTCAAAAGAAGGCTTGACTAAGGCACAAATTGCAGCTAATATGTTCCAAGGGTTGGACGCAATGATTGCTTATGAACTTATTGCATTTGCCCATAATGACTTAGGTCTTAAGATTTGGAGTCATGAACATGATGGTCTGGCAGTCTTCTCTAATGGGAAGCACACAGAGAAAGAGATTGAGGAAGTGCTTAATACAAAACTTCAGGAAATTTTGAACAGATATTTTGGGACTACTGGTGTTGTTTACATGAACAAGATTGAAGCTAAACGGTTCAACAAAAAAGTCTTTAAACAACTTCAGAAAGCAGCTTAAACTTAAACAAGAGAGGTGATTGAAATGAGCAGAAATAGTAAAGCGAAACGAGATAATCGTCGTAAACAAAAGAAACCTAAGAATCCAAATAAAGGGACGATTATTCATTTTGGAAGGAATTCTTCAATAGAAGAAGGTCTTAATATAGCTTTTAAAAGAATTTTTTCGTGGTTAGTAATATTTATTCCTGTCTTATTAAAAGAAGAAGTTGAAATTAAAGAAATTACTATTAAACGATTATCATCTTTATATTTGAAATTATGTAATAAAGGTGTTGTTCCAAAACTTCCTATTAGCGAAGAGCTTTTATTTATTTTTTGTTCTGTTGCATTAAAAACTTTTAATGGTATTAAAACTGATGAAGATTTACAGAAACACATTAATAATAAAAAAGAAGAGTTACTAGGCGCTTATTTAGAAGATTTAAAAAAGATTTCTAATAAAGAAGATATTGAGTTAAACAATATGCTTACAGAAATTGTCAGAGAAGAGTTTAAGAAAGAATAGATTTAAGTATTAGGAGGAAGTTTATGCAAAAACTGCATATTTTTCATACTAGTAATAGTTATGAAAACGAAGTCTTAAGAGACCATTTGAACTATATAGAATCTTTTAAAAAGATACTTTTTAGACATTTTAAATCAGAGGAAGACCACAAATTTATAACCATTGAGACTCTTAAAGATGAATTTAAAAGTTTCTTAAAGAAGGACAAAGAGTATGTAGAACTCCTACAATATAGATACAACTTTGAATCTAAAGAAGAAATGTTTGAAGAAATCTTTTCTAGTTTTTGGTTTCTTAGAAACGAATTCGTTTTCAAACGTTTTCTTGACTGCGCCAAAGATGAATACAACTTCTTGGAGGAGGTTTCATGGTGAAAGATGATTTAACAAAAGAAGATAGTCAGAAATTAGCTTTCTATTACATTGCTTCAGAAGAGTTTTACAACGTCTTTAAGGCAGATACCAAATATCCCGTTTCAGTGACAGCTAAGTATATTTGGCTTAAGATGATGCAAGAAATGGGAGCAATAAAAGAGGAAGACCATCCTCTTTTCTTCTTTCAAGATGCAGAAGAGATGAACAAGATTCTTGCTATCTTTGACTATCTTTTTCAACCACTTGCTTATAAGAGAGTCGGTCAGTTCATGGTTGGACAAAGACTTTATGATGAATTAAAGAAGGGAGAGATTAGATGAAACTGGACATAAATAAATTAGAGGGCTTAAAAGAAAGCCCTCAATATTTTGTCTTAGTCATAGGAAAGGAACAGAGAGTTGTTATAGTCCTAGACCCAGATTGCTCTAAAGAAAAGATTTATCTTGATGACAAGGTTCTTTTCTCTTATGAAGATGTGAAGAAAGAAAAGAGATTAAATTTGAATAGTCGTAGAGGAGAACCTTTTGTTGGATTTACATTAGCAAGGAAGTTCATTGACCACGAAAAGGGATATGCAACTCTTCATAGAGAAGGCTTTACTGAAGAACAATTAAGTCATTTTAGAAAAGTATCAGAACTTTTTGGAATTTTTTCGACGAGAGATAAGAAGTTTGTGGAACATTCAAACTCTATTTATATGGAACATATTTATGATGGGGAACCATCACAGTATGTTTACTACTTTGGGACGAAACAAAAGTTAAAAAGGTGTTGTATGTTACTCATGGACTTTTTACAAAGGGTAAAGAAGTTCTAAAAGAACATTACGACGAAGTTATTTCATTTCATTAAGAGGTATAAATTATGAATAAAGAAACCAAATTACAAGCTCTTTCTATTAATGGTTTTCTTACCGAATTAGAAAGAATAGTAGATGAACTTAAAAGTGATGCGATGTTTTATAATACTTGTAACATTAGTAAGTGTGTTTCGTTAACTTATTTAGATGTAGTGGAAGTGTATCTTATTAAAGATAGTAGAAATGGTATTCGTGTAAATTTCAAAGTGTATTCTAAATTTGATTTTCTTAAAGGTGCTATCGAAGCATTGCTTGATGTTAAGTTTAAAAAATTAACAACTTTTAGTGTTGATTGGGCTATTACTTCTCTTTTAAATCGTCTTCAAGAGATGGAACAGAATTATTACTTTGTTATTGGAGATGAATCATGCAATCTTTGGTTTGTCTTTAATCCTTATCCAACTAAACAAGAAGACGGGAAAGAAGACCTCCACAGGCTATTAGTTTATACAGAAGGAACAGAACCAAAAGAGGTTATGATTGTTAGTTCATTTGCTTTCGATAAAGACAAGAAACTTTCATTTGAAAGAACGCCTTCAATAGTCTTGGATATTTTAGAAAGCATTTTGAAAGATGATGTTTTATTTATGAACAACTTTAATACTTGGTTCTTCTCTGGCTATCTTGCTGGTTTACAGAATTTAAGAGATAAACTTAAAGTAAAACAGATTACAGATAGAACCTTCTATTTTATTGCAGAGAATTAATGAACTAAACAAGGTGAAATTACAGGATGTAGATACAGGAAGTATTAAGATTATTTCTAACTACACATATCTTGATACAGGAGAAATTGTAGTAGAGAAGAATAAGGATGGAAAATTTGGTTATTTTGTTAATTTCGATTCTATAATTCCTTTCCTTGGAAGAGATATTCAGCTTCTTGTAAGGAAAACACTTATTCCTAAATCTACTGGTAATGAAGAAGAATTGAAAGCAAATATTAATTATCATATTTCTCAATATGATTCCTTTTATTTCTTTCGACTTGGTGATGAAAGAAATTACATTTGGCTGGGGTTTGATACAAGAAAGTTTGATGATGGAAGTTCAGATAAGAATCTAGCAAGAAAACTTTATATTTATGATTCTTTTAATGGATACATAGATGTCTTTAACGTCACTGATGGTTTTATCTTTGAGGAAGGGACGACTATTCTTAGAAAAGATGTTCCTACAATTATTCTTTGGTTTCTTAATAATAGTTTCAATCGTTTAGCACCAAAACTTGACGTCTATGTAAGATATTTCTTAAAAGGTCTATTGAAGGGTTATTTCCCATTTGCTCATATGTTAGAGGCAGATATGGTAACTCCTTATGTCTATCATATTCAACCAAAAGATAACGTTACTTCTGGTTGTTAATATGTTTTGTTCTAAATGGGATGTCTTATTAGACAGAGTAAATCTCAAAGAAGAAAAAAGAACCTGTAAATATCAGGTTCTTTTTCGATAAAGATAGAAAACTAATTGGAGAGGTTACGAAAGAGGGGTTCCTCCTTCTTTATTACGATAATAGATTATTTGCTAGAGTTACATCAAGCAAGTTTGAGCAAATAGTTTATTTAAATGAAACTTATTCTTCTTTGAAAGAAAAAGAATTTATTTCAATAGTTTTTAAAAATTGTTGTTTGTCTCATATGCTTGGGACATATGAATATCCATTTGTTTCAGAAAGCAGTGTTTTATATCTTCGTGAATTTTAACAAGATGAATTTCATTCAATAATTGATATTATGGATATTTCAAAAGTAGAGTTAAGAAAAATTCATTATGTTTTTAAGGCGATTGATGAAACTTGCAAGTTTTATGAATTGGAACGTACAGATGTGACTTATTTAAGAAAAAGTTAAACACCTAAAATCTTTTCAATCTTTTCTAACCTAGACCTAAGTTCTCTATTTTCGTCTTGTAACTTTTCGAGAGCTTCCATTTCTCTTAAAATACGAAGACGTGCTTGATATTCATCCTGAGCTACGTTAATGATTGCAGAATGTCTTCTGACTAGTTCAGGATGATTCTCAACTTTATAATCTACAGATGATGACACGGGAGGTTCTCCTTGTTAAAACTCTTATTAATGATAAACTTACAAATGGCTATTGCATACAACAATGTAGCTATTCCTAAAACTCAACATGATTTTTCTCAAAGAGAAGTAGAATGTCTTTCAGAGGCAATCTATCACGAATCGCGCGGTGAACCATTAGAAGGGAAAAAAGCAGTTGCTAATGTAGTCCTTAATAGACTAGAATCTAATATGTTTCCAAGTTCCATTTGTAAGGTTGTTTATCAACGAAAACAATTCTCTTGGACAACAAACAAACCAAGAGTAACGGATAAAGAATCATGGAAGAAATCAAAAGAACTGGCAAATCAAATTATTCAAAGACACTATGACAAAAGAAGAGTTGACAATACAAAAGGTTCACTCTTCTTCAGGACAGATAAGCCACATAAGAATCGTAGGTTTGTCAAGGTCATAGGAAGACATTATTTTTCCAAGTGATAAATAAAGAGAGAGGACTTGACAATCCTCTCTTTTTTATTTAAACTTTAATTGTGTTCAATAAACTTTTTGGAGAGATTAACGTGGAAACAAAAAACTATATGTGTCGTGTATGTAATGAACGATATGAAGATTGGCAAGAAACTTGTGATTTCTGTAATTCATATAACACAATCAGAGATACTTTACGGAAAGAAGTAAATTCTCCTACAGTTATGTATAAAGTGGGTGGTGATAAAAACAATTACGCTTGGCGAGACAGAGTAAAAGAACAGAGAGAAGTCGGTAAGCGTATTGGTATTTATGATGGAAAGGTGGAATAATTATGGCTAAGTTTGAACAACTTTCTCGTAAACAAGAAGACCAGATAATGTATGAAATCATCTTGAAGTTTAAAAAAGAACTTGGATGTGAGACGTTAAATGATGCTGCTACTGCTTTTATAGCAGCAAGTAATATTTCAGAAGAAGAGTTTAAAGAGAAGTGCGGAGATATTCTTCTTGAAGCAATAAAGAGAGATGCAATTAAACATAAGTTAGTCGTTGGCGAAGAACTTAAAGTTAAGACGACTGGTTTATCTTCTCTTAAAATGAAAACAAAAGGAAATCCTAATGACACGCTCAGTAAAGAAAACCCCAATTACAGGAATTACTTTAAGCGACTCAGAAAAACGGGACAAACAAGGAACAAATAGGAAGTTTAGGAGAACTGAGAAAAGATTACTTTCTTTTAACTTAAAAAGAAGTCTGGAAGACTTTATGTTGCTTCCAAATAGGATTAGAAATGTTTCTGATAACTGGCTCTTTTCAAAAGATGGTAAGATGTATTTGAGAAAGCCAGAATTCATCTTTCTTTATACTAGAAAATAAACAAAGTTTAATTGGAAGCAAACCTCTTCTTTCAGTTAAACTAATAGAAGAATCAAAGAGAGAATGACACCTTTCTTTGGTTTTTAAGAGGTAAACCTTTTTGTCCATATTTAATAATTATAGGAGACCATACTATGTCAATTTCTGACTTGTCTAAATATCGTAAACTTTCTAAGAAGCCAGCAGCAGAGCGCTACAAAACGAAAGATTACGAGGTAGATGAACGTTTCTTTAAACCCGGAACAAAAGAAGGCAAGATTAGTGTTAAACTTCGTTTTCTTCCTAACACCATTGAAGACAATGAACTGGGTTACTATCCTTTCAAACCTTTCAAGTTCTATTCAATCGAAACGACGACTGGTAAATTCTATGCTGATGCACCAGAGAACGTCAAAGTAGCTCGTAAACCTCTTGCTTCATTCCCCGCATTAGTCGCCACTAATATTTGGAAGAAATATAAGAAAACTGGTGATGAACAGTATAAGAACCTGTTCAAAGACCGTGTTGCAAAAGAAGTTTATCTCTGTAATATTCTTGTAATTGATGATGAATATAATCCAGAGAATAACGGTAAAGTCTTCCTTTGGAAAATTGGTCGTCAGATTAATAAACTATGTCGTTATGCAATGGGTCTGGAAATGCCAGAGGATAATCCGGATGATTATCAAATTGAAATCACCTTTGACGTTGCAGACGTTGATGAAGGTTTAGTCTTACATCTCAAAGCTCATAACAAGAAGAAAGGTGCTGATAGAACTCGAACCTACGAGAAGTCGGTTTTCCTGATGAAAGACGAAGCAGACATCTCTGTTGAAGAATTGTCAGAAGCTCTAGATAAACAATACTCCATTAAAGAGTGGTTTGAGGAAGAGCATTACGAAGAGACTTACGAGGACATGAAAGCTCGTTATATTGAATCCACAGGAGATTATTACGACATCTTCCCAGAAGAATACGGAGAAGCTGCTCCTGCAAGAACAATTAAACGAGAAGAAAAGAAACCAACTAAGAAAGAGGAGGAAGAGTTTGATGATGACATCCCTTTTGACGAGGAGGAAGAAGAGGAAGTAGTAGAAACTAAATCTTCTTCCAAGAAATCTCGTTATGATGAGAATGAAGAAGAGGATTCATACGATGACAGCGATGATGACGATGTTGATGATATTCTTAATGGTTTGACCTAAGTCCGGCAAACAATCACCTTAAAAACAAAAAGGCTCCTTAAATGGAGCCTTTCTTCATTAACTTTTATAAAGCGCCAATGATATAGACTTTAGCATTAGCAGCAATAACAGAAGTTTGTTCAAAGTCAATCTTCTGACCAGTTCGTTTACGGAAAAGACTATTCATGAAGTGCCAATCATCTGCATTGATAGGTTCTTTTGTCAGAGCAACAACTTTACTACTATCAGAGGGATAATCAATACAAAGATATGCTTTCTTACCTTTAAGTTTTCCTTCAAGAGCAGCAGCAAAGGTAGTATTACTGTTAGGTTTAAACAGAAGATAAATCTGTCCGTTCTTGAATTCACGGGTTACAACAAATTCACCATCAACAGAAGATTTAGTAAAGGTTTTATATTCTTCGGTTGGAACCGTATCTTCCTTCTCTTCTCCAATAAAGAAGAAAAGTTCATCTACACCGCCATTAACCTTACCTTCAATAGCATCTAACTTAGCGCCATTCTTCAAGTTAATTTCATTGAGACCAACGACTAAATCTTCTCTCTTAATTGGATTCTTGCTCAGAGCAATGTAGTCATTTCCTTTCTTAATGGCAATGTCAAAAGAGACAGCTTTCTTGGCTGCATTAAGAGCATTACTCATTTCAGTTGAGACACCAGCAAGGTGAACAAATACAGCACCGTTTTCTATGTCAGTAATGGGGAACATACTGAATCCATTAGTGGACAGTTTCTTGCTCACGTCAAGAACTCTTCTTTCAGATTCATTGTTACCGGAAGAAGCATTAGCATTAAACAAGAAGAACTCTGTATTTTCAGGCAGGTCAGAGTGAATCAAGTCGCAAAGACTGTCACTGACATACATACCGTCAGAACTGTAGCTAATCTTCTCAACAGGAATTGGATTAGAATTCAAGCTGTAGTAAGTCCCTTCAATCTGAATACCAATGTTAAATTTCTTGACACCACTTTGTAGAATTTGTGGGACAAGGTTCTTAGTCGGGAAGTCATAGTTAAAGGAACCATCAGTCGTGATGCCACCATGAGCAATAAGAGCTTCATCTGTTTGAATACGTTTGCTTGCATCCAACTTAGGATTAGTCTTAAACTTATCCATAGGATTAGCAGGCGGTACAGGTGGTTGAGGCGGAGGAGATGGAGGTTGTGGAGTAGGGCTTTCTTCTTTTTTCAGAAGTTCTATTTGCGCTCCTTTATTATTAAGATAATTAATAATTTCATTTATCTTATCTTCATATTTACTATTGCTACAATTACCACAACGCTTAGTAATCTCTTTGGCAATAGCAATGGCTAGGTCATTGACAGCTTTTACAAGACTCATATATTTCCTTTCTTTTATTTAATTCAAAAGAAATTTTCGTTTATCGTATATGCCATAAAACTTACTTTTTAGGTGGGGATAAAGGTTTAGTACCTTTTGATTCATAATTAAAATCTTATATAATAGTTCCAATCTAATTTTACAGGAATATTTAAAGTGTTGAAATCCTTAAAGGTTCGCCTTTACCCATCGCAAGAGCAGGAAAAGATGATGTACAAGACGTCAGGTTGCTGCCGTTTTGTGTACAACTATTTCCTTGCCTGTGCGAAAGAAAATAAGAATTTCAACTATAATAATTATTCAAAGAAATTAACGGCGTTGAAGAAAGATGAAAATTATTCCTTCCTTAATGAAGTTCCTTCACAACCTCTTCAGCAATCGTTACTTCATTTGAATAATGCTTTTTCTCGTTTCTTTTCTAAACAAGCGAGTTTTCCTGTTTTTAAGAAGAAATTTGTAAATGACAGATTTACTTATCCTGATGGGGTTAAGTTAAATCCTTCTTTTACAAATTTTTTCTTGCCTAAGATAGGTTATATGAAGTTTAAGACTTCTAAGAAATATCTTAAACTATTAAAAACACATAAATTTAAAAGCTGTACTGTTAAGCTAGAAGCAGGAAAATGGTATGTTTCTATTCTCGTAGAGGATAATACAGTACCTCAACCTCTTGTTTCTATTAACAAAACTGTAGGAATAGATTTAGGACTTAAGAAATATCTTGTTATGTCAACAGGATATTCTATTTCAGCACCCAATATCCTGAACAAACTCAAAGAGATAGACCGTTTGAGGTCTTATTTGAGTAAGAAGGTTAAAGGCAGTAACGCTGCCAAGAAACTTCAAACAAAGATACAACGCAAACAGAAGTATCTTAATGATTTAAAAGAAGATTTCATAAATAAGCTAGTGAATTATTTAATCAAAAACCACGATTGTATAATCCTAGAGGATTTAAATATTCGTAATATGATTAAGAAATTAGGAAGTTGGAAGAGTTCTTTCAACCGTCTAATGACTATGATTTCTATGTACAAGTTCCGCCAGAAACTACAATATAAGGCTAAAATAGCAGGCAAATACTGCGTAGCAGTAAATCCTGCATATACTAGCCAAATGTGTAGTGCTTGCGGAAATCTTGATAAACGTAATAGAAAATCACAATCAATTTTTGAATGTACTCGCTGTGGTATGTCCGCTAACGCGGACTACAACGCAGCGATTAACATTCATAACGTAGGATTAAAAACCCTACTCGCGGCGGGACACGCCGTTAAAAGCGCCTGTAAAAAGGCGAACCTTTTGGCTATTTCGCGAGTTCCTTTGGCTTTAGTGCTTAAAGGAATCTACACCTTTCAGGGTGTGGGAGGATGTCAAAATTAGCGAGTTACTTATAATTAACAAAGGAATAAACTAAATGCAACTTGTAGAAGAGCAGACAATCTCTCAAATTCTTCAACTCAAGAAACAAGGATTATCTAATAGAGAAATTGCTAGAAGAGTCTTTGCCAAAGAGACAAAAGAATCAACAGTAAGAGGAGTTCTTAATCGTTATCATAATTACGATTTTTACTTTCAAGAGAAAGAATTAAACGAACAAGATATAGAACTACAGCGTAAACAGAAGCAAGTCCAAAGACTTCAAGATATAAACACAGCATTGCGTAGGGAAGTTAGGGAACAGAACAGAGATATAAACTACTTGGAGAATATTTTTGCTTCCTTACAAAAACAATTAGACAACTATAAATTCACAGAGCCACATCAGATTAATAATTTAGAATTCATTGATGCGACCAGAGACGATAATAAATTTGTCGGTGTTATCCAGTTGTCAGACCTTCATCTTGGAGAAAGAGTAGAAGCTCAACTTACCACTCAGGCTTACGACTTTGACATCGCTGCATCCAGACTATCCAAGTATGCAGAAGAGGCAGACAAACTCTTCTCCACAAAGAATATCAAGAAGATTCTTATAGCCTGTACAGGAGACTTGATTAATTCTGACAGAAGACTTGATGAAGTAACTCTTAATTCCAATTCAAGAGCAAAGACCACTCTACAAGCAGTTGATATACTCAATCAGTTTATCTTCTTCTTCCTTAATAAAGGATATAAAGTCTTTGTTGCATCAGTGATTGGAAATGAATCAAGAATTAATAAAGATGTTTCATGGACTAATCTTAATGGTTCTGATAACTTTGATTTCCTTATTCATGAAATCTTGTCCAGAATTGACTCAGACCTTCCTAACTTGTCTTTTGTCCCTATGCAAGATATGATTGAAACTGTCGTCCAACTTGGAGACTTTAATCTTTGTCTTACTCACGGAAACAATAGACTTGCATCACCTAATCCTTCCACAGAGGTTGAAAAGCTAAAAGCCCGTTTTCTCTCTGAGGGAATACAGGTTGACTATGTAATCTTTGGACACATTCACTCCACTATGATTACAGACACTTATGCAAGGTCAGCTTCTCTTGCCGCTGGAAATTCTTACTCTGCTAAGGCTCTTAACATTGGTGGTTCTAAGGCTTCACAGAACTTATATGTCGTTGATACAGAGGAAGTAACTATACAAGCTCTTCCAGTAGATTTAACGCCATACACAGAGGGAGGATTCATTATCCTTAATGAAGATGTTCCTTCTCGTTATAAAGAAAGAGAAACCAGACAAGAGAAGAGGTTCTTTAAACTACATTAACTAAGATTAATTTGCTTTGTTGTATAGCAAAAGGCATAATGCCTCCATCAAGTGATTACAAACTTATGGAGGCTTAATTATGTTTACCTTTACTACTCTTTCTACCATTATTCATGTGGCATTCGCTGCTCAAGCGTTCTATTGCATCTACCTATATTGTGATGAAGAAGAACACGTTTCTTCCGCTGTTGGTGGATGTGTTGCTTTCCTCTTCCTTATTCTTCTTGGAAGTCAATTTATTGATTCTCTCAGGAAAGAAAGCTGGGATGTTATCTTTGCTTTCCTCTCTGGTCTTGGCCTTGTTTGTCTTTCAATATTTCGTGGAGCAAGAACAGAAACCAAGAAATATCTTGAAGCAAAATTTCAAGCTAAACTTAAACTTGAAGAAAAACTGCTCAAGATTGATTACGAAAGTAAATTGATGAAAGCAAAATTCCGGCAACAAGATGAACTTAGAAAGGCATACGAAAGTATGAACTCAAACCCTTCTTTCAATCCCTATGGGTATCATCCTTCTGTGAATGTTAGTAGAAAGGGTAGAAGAGTTACTATTAATTACTAAGAGGAACTTATGGTTATCGCTGTTACACTATCAGAATTTATCCTACTTTTAATTCTTGCTATTGTTATTATTCTTTACTTAGCAGAAACATTTATTGGTTATGTAGTTTATCAAATTAGAAAGAGGCTCAAGAAATGACATTAACAGAAATCTACTTTGCAATCAACTATTTAGTTGTTTTCGTTCCTTCAATAGTAATAGCTAATTTCTATTACAAAAGAAGATACATGAAAGAAATGAAACGACTAGAGGAAAACATAGGAAAGACTCTTTGGAAGTCTTAAAAAGGAGAAATAAATGATTTATCCTGTTTATATGCCTGTCATTATTTATGACAATTCTTCTGATAAGAAAGCCGAAAGGAAGGAACTAGGAAAGGAAATATCCTTTGTTGGGGAAGATGGAAAGCTAGTCACTTATGCTTGTAAAGGAGAGAAAGAAGTTCTTATTCTCCAAGAGGACGGCAAGGTTAGTTGTGGATTACCAGAGGGAACTAATTGGTTTAGTGTAATTCTTCTTTGGGGTTTCTTTGGCTATGTAGTATATAAACTGTTAAGTACAATGTACATTGACTATAAAGAGAACAAAGAGTTTAGAAAAGCAGAAGGTAGGGCTAGAGAAAAAAGTAAAGAAATCTTAGAAGAGATTAGGAAAAGATAATGGAAATTGTTTTTATAATTTGGCTCTTATGTTTAATTTATTTCATCGTAGATTCCCACATTGCGTTTAATACATACTTTAAAGAACATGAACCAAAAGAAGACATCTTTACAAGATGTGGAAAACGAAATAAAAGTTAAGGAGGAAATAAATGAACGTTAAAGATTTCAAGTGCCCAGAGAACACAACGACTTTTATTGAGCAAAAACCTGATGGGACAGTTTTTGTGAAGTGTGAAGAGTTGGACTCAAACGAAGTAACAATTATCGTTTTTCTTCTTCTCTTCTTTGGTTGGTTGTTTATGTTTTTTAAGGAGTAATCATGTTGGATTGGGTAATTATAGTTATATCTTTTGTCACTTTGGCTTCTATTAGCATCTTTGTGACAACAACTTCAAGTAAGTTCTCTGCACCAGTAAGCCTAGCAGATAACTTTGCTAAGTTTCTATTAGCAGAACAGTTAACGATTATTAAGAATCAGAAAGAAGAAATTGATTCTTTACAAGAAGAATTGACTATCATTAAGCAAGCTCTTACAGAGGTAAACAAAGCAGCAACAAGAGCGTTGGCTAATACAGTAGTAAATACATTAGAAGATAAGGAGGAAAAAGAAGATGTTTGACAAGACAACAAACAACGACGGAAGGCTTTATATCTTTCCAGATACAGCAAAAGGTGACTTTACAATTAAAGAGGTAAACAATGCCAAAGCTGTTCCAGAGCAATTGCAATGCAATTACTACAACTCAAAGATTGTTCATGTTAAGACAGATAACACAGAGACTTGGGAGTGTATTCCTCCTAAAAGAGTAGAGGAAGCCACTTCTCCATCTAAAGAATTCTTAGACAATTATTTTGGTTGGGCGTTTTCTATCTTTCTTGCAGTTGCTGCAACACTATTTTTCTTATTTGTAGTAGGACTTGGTTTAGCGTTAATTAGAGAATTTATTAAAGAAGTTATTGGAGGAAAGGTATTATGAAATTAATAGATTTATTCGAGCAGTATGTTCGCATTGTTTTTAATAAAGAAAACGAAGATAAAACAGAGTTTAAACCAGAAATTCTAAATGGTATAACTTTTACTTCATCTTATCTTATCTGTAGAAGACATAACTTCATAGAGTTTGTAAACCTTTATAACAAGGCTAATCCAAAAGATACAGTAGAAATGCATTATGAATATTCTTTAAAGAAAGAGTTTGACACAAAGACAGACCAATTCATTAATACTCTTCTTGATATTTATGTGAATAGATTATTTTTTTACGATAATATCTATCTCTTCTCCATCTGTGATAAACATTTAACCTTCTCTTTGTTTGGGGAAGCTGAAGGAAAGAACTACTGGGGATTACAGGTTATTGACTATGCAGATGACAATTATGTTGAACGTTCCAATACTCTATTAATAGATGAGGAAGGAAAAGAAGAAATTTCATTAAAAGATTTTTTATCTGCTATTGCAGACCTATACGTCGATGATATAGATGAAAGGAATTATCTATTTGAACATCTTTTAAACGAACTTTCTAATTCAGTTAATAACTTTCTTATAATCTTAACCAACGGAGAACGCCAATCATGACTATAAAAGCTAGAATTTTAGCTGATTCATTAAATTCTTTTAATAACAAAAGGTTAACTACATTTCAAGTAGAGTTTCCAAGAATTATTCTTGCAGAATTTAACACTCACAGGACTCTTTCAAGAGCGTTTTCGTCATCCAGAGCTATTCCTTTTAAGGCAATGAAAGAGCAATTACAGAGGGAATATTTCATTCCCTCTTATTGGGGTCTTAATAAATCTGGAATGCAAGCAGAAGAAACTTTGTCTGAGACAAATAAACAGTTTGCTGAAAAGTATTGGAGAGATGCTTTTAATTCTTCTCTTTACTTTACAGAAGTCCTTGCAGAAGAATATAAGGTTCATAAACAACTGGCTAATAGATTGCTTGAACCATTTACATACGTTAAAGGTGTAGTCTCTGCGACGGAGTGGGACAACTTCTTTCATCTTAGAGCACATAAAGATGCTCAACCGGAAATCCAAGAGCTTGCCTACTTGATGAAAGAAGAAATGGATAAATCATCTCCTATCACTGTAAAAGAAAACCAATGGCACATTCCTTGGTTTGATTACATTGATGATAAATATTCATTAGCAGAAGTAGATAGAATTTACGATAGAGAAACTGCTTGCATGATTTCTGCTTCATTGACTGCTCAATCTTCTTATAGGAAAGAAAATTTTAGTATAGAGAAAGCAAAAAGTGTTTATGAAAAACTTACTGGTGGAGATAGACTTCACGGGTCAGCCTTTGAAATGATTGCCAAACCTCTACAAGACAAAATCGAAACAGGAGTAACCCATAAATTACTTGACGGAACACTTTGTAGTGGAAATCTTGTGGGTTGGAACCAATACCGTCATTTTAACTTCGACTTACCGCTAAACAATGATTGAATTTCCATATAAACAAGCAGTAGAACCTGTGCCGGACTTTATTCCGGCACAGGTTTTAGACCAACTTCCGGAGGACTTCTTGTCCTCTTTTCTTGTCTTCTTAAACGAACTGGAACCTAATGAAGAAGAAAAAGAAATCCTTTATCTATATTCACTCGAAGAATGGGAAGAGACCTTCACTAAAGAGTTTTTAGAAGTGAAACTCACTAATCCTTCTCTACAGTTATCCATCAGGAAGAATAAAGATTTAGTGTTTTTCACTCTTGCACGAAAACTTGGAGACACATTCTTCTTCTCTCAAACAGTAGCCTTTCCATTAGGACTACTACCAGACGAAGAAAGACTAAGACATTTCTTGCTAAACCTACATCGTAATCCATTAGATTAAGCTCTTTTCAAGAGCTTTTTCTTTATCTAAAAATCTTCATTTGAAATATTCTTTTCGTATTAACTATAAAGGAATTACCTCCAATGGCAACACTTCCAAAAGACATTGATTTTGAAATTTATAGAGGTGATGATTCCTTTGAAACTCTGGTAATAACCAATCCTGACTCTTCTCCTGTTGACCTTACTTCTTCTCAGGTAACAATGCTTATCCAAGCTAATAAAGAAGAATTCCTTCTCAAAGAAGGTAGAGGTCTTCAGATTGAAGCGCCTAACAAGATACACATCCACTTCTCACATGACTTGACAAAAGATTGGACATTTCGTTCTGCTAAGTATGACCTACAAGTGGTCGATGCTCAATCTTTGTATAAGACATTTGTCAGAGGGACAATCTCTATTGAAAGAGACATTACGCCATGACAAATAAGAAAGAAATCCTTGTAAGGAGAGATGAAACTAAACCTCACAACGTCTCTTCAAGCTCTGCTCCAACACAAAAGGTAGTAACAGTCGTTGCACCAGAAAACAAAGTGCAAATATCTTCCTTGCAAGGCGCACAAGGTCTTTCTGGAAAAGATGGTGATTCTGCCTATCAAGTTGCGGTCAAAGAAGGATTCAGAGGAACGGTTGAAGAATGGTTGGAGTCTCTTAAAGGCTCTAACACTTCTTCTCTTACAACGTCAGAGAACTTCAAAGAAACATTTCTCCTCTCTCTTAATAATTAAATTAAAAAGGAAATAAAAACAATGGCACAGAAGCCCCTATCACAAGCAATTAATGAAGGTTTTCAAGCAGTAGGAACCTCACTAAAAACAACCAATAACTCTATTGGTAAACTCTCACAACTTAAAGCTGAGATTACCGACAGAACTAATCTTGTTGAAGCTATTAACTTCACTTATACAGAAGCAGCAAAGAAGGGAACTGCTGGCAAGACGACTGAGATTGACGATTCTGTTGCAGCCTCTAATAGTGTTTACTCTTCTTCAAAGACAGAAGCTGTCATTGAGGCAAAAGTAAAAGCAGAAGTCTTGAAGATTACCCAAGATGCTCCGGAAGCATTTGATACTTTGAAAGAAGTGGGTGATTGGATTCAAACTAACTCTACTGCTGTAACTGCAATCTCTAATAAAGTTCCATTCAATGAAACTAAGGTTCTTGAAGATGCACAAGTTCAGAATGTTTGGACTACATTGAAACTTGGTGACACAAGTCAAATTGACTTTGTTAAGACATTTACAGATGCTCTTGCACCTTAATAAAAACAAGTAAAGAATAAGCCCTCTTATTGAGGGCTTTCTTTTTGTTCAATGAAACCGGATATTCTCTCTAAGACTGTTAAATCTCTTGTTATTTCATAAATAGTTTCATAGTCTTTTGTAAATCCTAAATCATTTGAAAGAAATGAATTAAATGCTTTTCTAAGACCTTTGATAAGTGGATAGAAAGAACTGCCGTTAATCTCAACAAATACTTTTTCATATTTATCATCTCTTTCAGAAAGAACAAATGAATATGTATAAGGTTTTTTACAGGAATCATCTTGTAAGCGTAAAGCGTAGGTGAAGTTTTTAGTATTTCTCAAACTACTTTCAATAAGTTTGGGAAATCTTGGTCTAATAGAAATTGTTTTAGCATTTGTCTCACAATTAATTAAAGTAACGTTTTCATATAGGCCAGAAAAGAATATACGAGATAATAAGGCAGAGGTTGTTATCTTCTCTCTGGCGATAAACTGTTCTACCTCTAAATCCAAACCATTTCTTTTATCTTTATAGGTAGAAAGAAGAAGTTTCAATGGATAATATTCAAACAGTTTAATAAGAGGATTTACGGGTTCTTTTAACTCTAAACTCAAAAATGATTCATATTTAAACCCAAGGATGTCTTTCTGCTCCATTACTTTAGTTATTTCTGCTTCAATCAGTCCTAGATGAAATTCTCCTTCATTTAAGTTTTCTATATTGTTAAACAATTCATGAAATGTCTTATAAGGATATGGATTAATAGCGAACATTTCATTCCTCCTCATAAATAATTGAAGTTAAAAAGAATTTAAGTTTTTCTAAGAATATCTTTTCTTCACTATTAAAATTAATACTCTTTAAAAGAAGAGAAACAACATTTGTCAATAAATAAAGAAAGATTGCTTCATCAAGGATACTAAGAGTAGATTGTTTTTCGAGAATAGCTGTATTATTCACTCCAAGAAAAACAATACTCTTCTTTTGTCCATCAAAGATAAAAGTTCCAAATGAAATCTTTTCTACATGAAAAGTCTTTTCGTTAGGGGCTAATATATTAGTCAGCCAAGAGAACTCTAAGAATAAATTAGTTGAAGAACAAACCTGTTTTTGTGTGTTGAGTTCATAGGAAGAACTAAACCACTTAACATCATGCTCAAAAAACTTATTAATACATCTACAAAGAGTTGCTAAAGGATAATGAAGAAATAACTCTTCTAAATTACTAACGTTTAATGTTTTATAAGTTAGGTGAGAATACACTTCACCTTTTTTATTGATTGTGGCTAAAAGAGAGACTTTATTAGTGATTGGATACTCGATAGACTGTGTCGGTTTACCCTCTTTCACGTTATTTATTCCAGTCTTAATCAACTCAATAAATTCATCAATTTTATTTGATAAATCGTAAATCATATCTTTACTCCTTAAATGTAAAAAGTTGAAACTACTAATTGTTCCAAAAGAAGATTACTTTCTTTAATGAAACTAGAAAGAGATGATTTCTTATTCTTAATCTTTTTCCATAGCATTATTCAAGTTAGTCAGAAAAGAACATAGAGGAGCGTTAGACAAGTCATAAGTAATTTCAAAAACATCAGTCTTACCTGATTCATAGAGATAAATTAGTGAAGTCTTTTCAATGTGTTTTCTTTGGTCTGTCATATCATGATAAAGTCTAATATTCTGTGATTCTTCTTTAAAAGCTAAAGAAGAGGAAATAGGAAAACACCAATCTTCTTTACAACTATCTTTTAGATTGACATAATCAGTTAATAATCTGTCATAAAGTCTAATAAAGAATTTATTCTCTTTAGGTGGATTAATAAGTTTTTCTTCCAATTTAACATTCTTCTCTTCATTCCATTTGTAGATAGTAAGAAGAGTGTCCAGTGTAACCATCTTGGTGATGATAAGGTCTATAGCCTCTTCTTTATTATTTCTACGTTCGATACAGAATTCTTCTGTTACAGAAATGTAAGAAATATAATCGTTAAGTTTGTATTCAACTGGCTCTTTATCCCCTTTAGTCTTTTGATAAAGGTCATAAAAAGAACCAAGCTTTACTCCGTTGAAATTAAAAGAAATTTCATTATTCATATCGTTTACCTCTCGTTGTCTGTTTAAGAACGACAGCATAATCTCTCAATCACTATTCTTTGTCAAGACATTTCTTAACTTATTGATTTCATTAAAGTTTAATCCACGATGAAACACTGCTCTTGCAGTTTGGTTCAAGATGTTCTAAACTCCTACATCATCTTTCATCAACCCAAAGAGGAGTTTACGACAAATGAAAAAACTTCATTTCCAAAAGTTAAGAGTTAAGAACCTTACCTCCATTGGAGACCAGTTCATTGAGATTCCACTGGACACGCATAAAACCTCTGTGATTACAGGACAGAACGGTGCTGCTAAGTGTCTTGGAAAGGGAACCCCTGTCCTTATGGCAGACTTCAAAGTAAAGCCAGTAGAAGAGATTGTAGAGGGTGACAGACTTATGGGAGATGATGGGACAGTGAGGACAGTCCTATCAACGACAAAAGGCGTTTCAGACCTGTACGAGATACAACAAAACAGAGGAATGAACTACGTCGTTAATAGTTCACACATCTTGACTCTTCTTCCTTCAAAGTATTCTGCAATCAAGGTTAAATCTCCGACAAATCCTCACAGGTTCTATCGGCTAACAGGCTCTCTTCCTGTTGATATTCCTTTGGATGACTTTCTTTCATTACAAAAGAGTCATCAAAGACATCTATATGGCTTTAAAGCAGTAATGACAAACAGAAGACTTAATGGTTTATTTGAGCCTTGGCTTGCTGGTTTTTATTGTGTCAGCGGTGTTAGAGGAATTGGACAGTTAAAGATAAGAAACACAGAGGGAAGAAGCGAAATTATTAAAAAGCTGATTCTTATCTCTCGTAAATATCATTGGAAGAAAGAAGAGTACATTCCCAGAAGCTCTGTTGCAGACCACTTCTTTCATATTTACGAGTCAACAGACTTTGAGGGGACAGAGTTCCTCCAAGAGATGACTAAGAACAGAATTATTGGTGGTTCTAAGGAAATACCAAGGAGAATTGCCTACTATTCCTATCAAGAACGATTAGAGTTTCTTGCTGGTATTCTTGATGCTTGTGGGGGAAGGAATGACACTTCCTACAGTATTAATAGGGAAATATTCCAGTCAAAAGGCTTTAGAAATCTGTTGATGTCTCTTGGCATTTCTTATAGTGATTTAACAACGACAAAAGCTCAGAGAGTAAATATCTTTGGAAATGTTCATGAAGTTCCAGTGGTGGGAATACGTCCTTGTCATAAAGCCAATTCAAATAAAAGCACATCTTCTATCAATGTCGTTCCATTAGGAAAGGGAGAATACTATGGCTTTTCTGTTGATGGAAACGGGAGGTTTTGTCTGGCTGATGGCACAACGACGCACAATAGCTCCATCATTGATGCTCTTTCATTTGGTCTATATGGTTCACCATTTCGTTCAATAAAGATTGGTGATTTGGTTAACAATGTAAATCAGAAAGATATGCAAGTAGAACTTACCTTTCTTAAAGGTAAAGACCAATACGAAATCAAAAGAGGTTATAAGAAGCAATTCCTTGAAGTCTATAAGAACGGAGAGAAACTTCCTTCTTCTATAGACCTTAAGAGCCATTTAGAAGAAAACATTCTTGGAGTAAATAAACAAACATTCTCTTCTCTTATTGCTCTCTCAAAAGCCAACTACACACCAATCATTCAGCTTCCCATCGACAAAAGAAGACTATTTGTTGAGTCTCTACTAGACATTTCTGTTTACAGGGATATGCTTGATGTTCATAAAGAAGAAGTTAAGAGAGTAAAGAATGACCTTTCGTTTAAGGAACATGATTACTCACGTCTGACTAAACAACTAGAACAGGCTAAACAGTTTGTCCTTGACCTTAAACAAGAGCAAGAAGTTTCTTCTTCCAATCAGGAACAAAAACTAAAAGAAGCTATTGAAAAGGCTAAAGAAGAGTACGAATCCTTTAAAGAGAAATACAAGACTATTCCAGAACAAATGGAAGAAGCAAAGTCTCTTATTGCTGACAAGAATACATTTCTTCGTAAGGCTAATAAAGCGGAGGCTAAAGCAAAAGCTGATATTCAGTCAATGAAGAAAGAAATCTCTTTTATGAAGGAACATGACCATTGTCCAACCTGTACACAAGAAATAAGTTCTTCTTTTAAGGAAGACTACATTAAAGAGAAATCTAGTGCTGTCTCTGAACTAGAAGGAAAACTTTCAAAAGTAATGGCAAAAAGAGAAAAAACAGAAGATGAAGTCTCTATTGCAGAAAACAATCTGAACAATCTTCAAGCTCTTTACTTTCAAGAGAAACAACTGTTGGCTAACTTGAAACAAGCCGAAAGTAATCTTGATAAGTTCTTGTCTCAATCTTCAAAGAATGATTCTTCTGCTCTTAAGAAAGCCAAGTCTTCTCTTAAATCTATCTTTGAAGAAAGAAAAGAATTAGAAAAAGAAATTGAAGAACTTAAAAAAGAACAAGAAATTCATACACTTACAAGTTCTTTATTGTCTGATACAGGAATAAAAGCAATTATCATTAAGAAATATTTGCCTCTTATCAATAACTTAATAAATAAAAACCTGCAAAAACTGGGTCTTTTTGCTACACTTACTTTTGATGAAGAGTTCAAAGAGACCTTGAAAAAAAGAGGGTTTGATGACTTTTCTTATAATCAACTTTCAGAGGGAGAAAAACTAAGGGTTGACCTCGCAATCATGATGGCTTGGAGAGAACTTGCATCCTACAAGTCTAATGTTTCGACAAACCTATTGATGCTTGATGAAATATTCAATACATCAATGGACATAGACGGTTGCCAAAAGTTTATGTCTATGCTAAATTCTCTGGAAGACACAAACACATTTATCATCTCTCCTAATGTCCCACAGGAGCTTATGGAGATGGCTCAACAACAAATACTGCTTGAGAAGAAAGACGGCTTTTCTACAGTACAGTTCCTACCGTCTAAATAAGGAGTTTGAGTTATGAAACTTTCACAATCAACAATATCTTTTCTTAAGAACTTTTCAAAGATTAATCGTCAGATGGTCTTTGTTGAGGGAAATTCGCTTTACGCATTTAATCAATCTACTGTGGCAACAGTAGATATTGCAGAAGAGATTCCACATAAGTTTGGCATTAATGACCTTAATGTTTTTCTCTCTGCTATTCAATCTTTCCCAGATGATGGTGAATTGGAGATTGATTTCTCTTCTCGTGAATATCTGACTATCATCTATGGTTCATCCAAGATTAACTATGGTCTTGTCTCTGACCTACTTATTGAAGAGATTGAAAACCAGTCTCCATTTGGTGAAGTCGGTTATGCAGAACTGGATATGAAAGAATGTCTGTTTACCTTTGACCTTCCAGAAGAAGAATTGTCTCGCATTATGAAAGTCTCTGCTTCACTGGGTGTTGATGAAATTCATTTCACTGACTCAGAAGTTGTCCTTAAATCAGACCGGACTATTAACTCATATGAATACAAACTTCCTGTCCCCTGTGACAATGAATTTGAGTTGACGCTTGATATGCGTAATCTTCTTTTGTATAAAGGAAACTATCAAGTGAATGTCTTCCCTCAATTTGTTGAGTTTGTGAATAAAGACATTCCTTCATTGAAATACATTATTTCTGTAACTGACCTTTAAGAGAGGAGAAAGATATGAAAGATGACCGAAGAATTTGGACTGTTAAATACTCTCCAACTAAGATAGAAGACATGATTCTTCCTGAGCGGCTGTCAAAGCCGCTTTTTAAGGCAAGAGATAATCCTATTGAAATGCAAAATATGCTTCTTACTTCAAACGGGGCTGGTTCTGGAAAATCGTCTAGCGTAAGCGCTCTTGCAACAGAACTTAATACTTCCTTCCTTAAGATTAATGCTTCCCTTGAACGTTCTATTGATTTGTTGAGAACAGACATCCTTAACTATTGTTCTCAACGTTCACTCAGACAATCACAGAACAATGTTCCTAAGATTCTTCTTTTAGATGAATTTGATAACGCCACACCACAGTTCCAAGAGGCATTAAGAGCGTTCATCGAAGACTATCAGAAGACAACAAGATTCTTCTTTACAGCCAATAAGGCAGAAGCAATAATTGAACCCATATTCTCTCGTTGTGTTCATCTAGACTTTAACTATACAGATGATGACAAAAAAGAAATGATTAAACCTTTATTCAAGCGTTTAATTTATATTCTTGATTCAGAACAAGTTGAATATGACAGGAATGAAGTTGCTAAACTGATTAAAAACTCTTCTTTTGATATTCGTAACTTGATTAACTCTTTACAAAGTGGGACACATGATGGAGTGTTCTCCACAAAGAATATTAAGGTAGTAGGAGATGATGAAGTTAAATCCCTTATTACTCTTCTACAAGAGTTTGATTACATCTCATTAAGAAATTGGGTCTTCTCCTATCAACCTATGTTGAACGACATAAGCAAAGACCTGTACAAGAATATTGATTCCTTCTTGGAAGATGATTCCTCAAAGATTCAATACATCATTACGATGAATGATTATGCAGTTAAGGAGAAACAAGTAATTGACAGAACAATTAATGTATTTGCTTTTCTTCTAGAAGTGGCAATGCTTATTCAGAGAGAAAAAGAATGACAAAGAAAGAAACCAAAAAGAAGAATAATCTTTTCTCAGAGATTATTCCTTCATTAACTAATAGTAAAAAGGGTCTTATAACAGACCCTATTGTTTTAAAGAAAGAGTTTAGTCCGTACGTCGTAAACAACATTCTTACTTCTTTTATTGAGTGTTTTGTTGCTGTAGAACAGGCTAATAGACTGACAAAAATTACTGATGTTGGAATTATTAATCGGTTTTATAAGTTACACAACTTCAATATTCGTTCTCGCTTTACCTTTGCTGGAAAGAGAAAGAAAGAAGTAACCTCAGAAGAAATTACTTTTATTGCAGATTACAATAAGATAAGTATTCAAGAAGCAGAGAGAGCATTACAATTCTACACAGAAGAGGACATCTCTTTTATTCGTACTCAACTCAATTACGGAGGTCTTTAATGGCAACACCTAAACAAAAACCTATTACCCCAGAAACCAAACTGGCTGTTACTTCTCTTATTCCAGAAGGAGAGAAATTGGAACTTAATGCTCCTCTTTCAGAAGAACCAGTCCTTGGTGTATTCCTTTATCGTAAGGAAGCAACATTCCCCACTAAAGGAGATGAAGAAGCAGCCTGTTATGACCTCTATACCGCTCTAACAGAACGAGAAGAGATTGTCCAATTTGGTGAAGACAATAAACCTATTCATACACACGTTACACACGGACAATTTACTCTTCATCCCAAATCAAGAGCTTTAATTCCGACTGGTATCAAGTTTGATATTCCTAAAGGATATGAAGTTAAATGCTTTTCACGCTCTGGTTATTCCTTTAAACAAGGCGTATTTCTCTGTAACTCAGTTGGTGTAGTGGATTCTTCTTACACAGGCGAAGTCTTTATCCCTGTGTATAACTCTACGACTGAACGAGTAATCATTGAGAATGCTCAACGAGTTATTCAATTCCAACTCTCTAAGGTTCTTGACTATACGCTTAATCCAACAAGTAAGTACGACAAGAAGACTGAAAGAGGTGAAGGTGGATTTGGTTCTACTGGAGTTTAATCACAATGGCAAATCATCAAATCATTCTGACTAAACAAGGTGTTCAAATCCTTGGTGAGGTTAAAGAAGAAAACAGTAAGACAATTACTTTGTATGACCCAGTCATTATTGTTCCGATTGAAGATAAATTCATTCTTTCGCCTTTCTATGAACCAGACCTGACTGATGAAAAAGAAGCTAAGTTTAGTAAAGCAGACCTTCTTGTTCCTCCCTATAAACCGACAGATAAACTGATGGAAAACTATTTGGAAGGAAGGCCTAAATAACTCTTCTTCTCTAAATAATAAAGCCCTCTAATCAAATGGAGGGCTTTTTGTTATCTAAAATTTAATAAGTTATTAAAGAATTCTTAATCACAATGGCAGATGAAAAGTATTTATTCAATGATTTCTTGAAGACACAGTTCCTTCAAGGATTTGTCCAATCCATGAATCCATTTAGTACAGCAGACTGGATTCCCTATCAACCTTATTATGCAGGAGACATTGTAGAGGTAACAGACACACAAGGATTTACCCAAGTTACAAAACGATACATCTGTGTAACCAGACAAGGAAAGTCCGGGACAAGACCTCCTATTCATACTGGTAAAGGTGAAATAAGGACTGATGGCGGAGTTAGATGGATGTTCATTGACATCAAATACTATTCCACTCTTGGACAAGAAAACCTCTACGTTACGTTTGGACAACAAGGAGAGTGGAGAAATAATGAACTCAACAAAGATGTTGAGATTACTCCAGCAATAACACCGGAAAGAATCAACAACATTATTTACGCTTACAGAATAGACAGAAATAATGTTGCTGTCGTTGTTCCAAAAAACTTATACAGACAAGGACAAGTCTTTGACAAATTTTCTTCTACAGCGTCCTCTTACACACATCCGCACTATACGACGACAGACACAGGAAACATTTACTTTTGTTTAGATAACAATAATGGACAACCATCTCAGATTAAACCTGATATGGAATCTTCTGAACCTATATCCACGACAGACGGATACACTTGGCTTTATCTAGGAAGACTGGAAAACACAATATCCAGATTCTCTACAGAAGATTTGATTCCGCTTGACAGAGAAATCTTGTTTAATGCTCACATATCCAAACATAAAGGTGGTATTGCATCAGTAAACACCAATAGACCAATGGCTGGATTATTTGAACAGACAGATGAACTAGAAGCAATATTCTTGAATAAAGGTGCTGGTGCAGAGGCAGAGCTTATTCCAATCATTAACGCATCTGGCGCAGTGGAGAGAGTAAACATTGTCAAGGCAGGACATGACTATTCTCACGATACAAGAGTAATCATCAAGAACAAGAATGCTATTGGCAATGGAGCAACTGGTGAGATAGAAGTTGACGCCAAAGGCTCAATAACCTCTATCAAAGTTCTTAACAATGGTGAGAATTATGACAAGGCGGTAATCATCCTAGAAAGTCCGACTGGTAGAGGATTTATTGGAAAGCCTGTTATATCCACAGAGAAGAAGATTGTTGATGTAGAGATTAAAGATGACGGAAGAGGAGAAGGATACGACCCTGCCACGACCAAGGTCTATTTCATTGCAGGTAATGCTGGAATGGTTTCCGACGTTTCTCTTCTGCCTAATAACTTGACACAACTTGATTTAATGGCATCACTTGGTAATGCTTCGTTAATGTTTTACATCAATATTCCAGCTAATTCTTCTTTCTTCCCGAATGATGTTTACTACAGAGAAGTAATGATTGTGTCTAACCTTAAAGACAGTTTAGGACAGATTGCCAGAAAGAGAGAATATGCTGGCGTAGGAAGTCCCATTGCTGGATTATCATCTAGTGATAAGTTAGGGCATAATGAAGGTTACATTCTGTTCAGACAAATATCTGATAAGAAACTTCACAAGAAAGACCAAAGAGAACAAGTAAGGATTATCGTTAGTTTGTAAGGAAAAAGTAAAGCCCCTTAATTGGGGCTTTAAACTTTCCTGTTGCGTAAAGGAGGCTTTCAAAGAGTCTTTGACGATGCAACAGGTCTCGTCAAAGTGGAAGAATTTGGTCTCCTCGACAGGAATTGAACCTGCAACCTAGTGCTTAGAAGGCACTTGCTCTATCCAGTTGAGCTACGAGGAGGTTAATCTGGTTCCCCGAAGCTGGACTCGAACCAGCAACCTAGCGATTATGAGTCGCCTGCTCTACCATTGAGCTACTGTGGAATTTATGCGAACAATTATATCTCAAAAATATTTTTGTAGTCAACATAAAGAAGATTAAACATTGGCAACAACTAACAAAAAGCATTATAAAGACCTAGCAAAGAAGATGTCACGTTCTGCCATTTCTTCTTCTCTGCAATGGTACTCCAATAGAATAAGACTTGCAACAGGGCAAGTTATACAAAAAGGTAAGTATTACTCTACCGTAGAAGACATTGCCAAAGGTGGAGTCTTCCAATACACCTATGACCCTAAATGGAAAGATACCTTACCCTACTACGATATGTTTCCCCTTGTCGTTCCTATTGAAATGAAGAGGAATGGTTGGCTTGGCATAAACCTACATTACTATCCACCTGAACTAAGAGCGGCTCTCTTTGATGACATTGTTCAAGCATCAAACAAGAAGAAGGGAAGTTCTCGTCTGATGATTGCTTATTCATGGATAGAAGCCTATAAGAACTTTGACCTAATACAACACGGTTTGAAACGTTATCTCTTCTTGCACGTTACATCACCTGTTGTAAGGATAGAAGAACCTGAATGGGACTTTATTATTCCTCTACCAAGTCAACAGTTCAGGAAGAAGAGTGCGGAGTATGTGTGGAATGCTATACCTTGATTTCTTCTCTTAATTGTGAGAGAAAAAGAAGATAAGACTATTACCCGCTACTATCCTATTATTCAAGAGTTTTATTTTCTCGTTTACGACTAATCTCTCTTGTTAAAAAGCAAATAAGACGAAATTAAAAGAGAGCCTAACTATGCTCTCTTTTCGTATTTACCCGAACCACTTAGGTTCTTGCTTACTGAACTTAAACCAGACAGGAACTCTACCCGGTGGATACTCAGAATAGATTAAAGCTCTGTGTTCTTCTGTGATAAGACTAGATGCAACATCACAAGGCATAGGAAATTCAACCTTATCCTCAGTCTTTCTGGGGAGCATATGAAGCCAGTCATCCAGATAGGTCGTCACTGTCCAACAATTATCTGGAAATCTTTCTTTCTCTTCTTTAGGACAAGCAGGACAGAAGAGCTTATTTAATTCACTATCTTTTACAATGTGAAAGAAGAATCTTTCTTTCTGATTCTTAATCTTCTTACAGAAGGAATCATCTTCTATAGAAGAAGTAAATGTTCTCTCTTCCTTCTTCTTTTCAACTTTACAGAACATCTCTGGAAGAAGAGAGGAGAATATTCGTTCTTTTGATTCAGACGTATGTTTCATACCTTATTGAAACTCCATAAAAACCACCAACCATATCCATTCCTTACTCTTTAGTAAATCCTTAAGAATGGCTTAACCATGCTGGTTACAGACGATGCTACATTTGCAGAACACCATCTAACCAAATATCCAAGCAATATGTGCTTCACAACTATGACCATAAGAACAGTAAGCATCCCACTCCAGACTTTGATTCTTTCTATTTCTTTCATTAAGTAATTTCTTCTCTTCATGAAATAAAGGTAAGTCATCAGAGAACTTATACAAAGTCATGACAACACCCTTCAACTTCATCTCAATCAGTGAAGTTGTATTCCTGACATCATCCTTAGTCATGTAATCCATCAATTCCATAAACAATGGACTCACAGAAAGCCTGCTAAGGGCAATTTCGTTCTTACCCTTAGAAACACCATCAAGATAGTATTTGATGACCTCTGAGGGGTGTTTAAAGACCTTTTCAAGATTAACAATCTCAATCTCTAATGGGTTAGTAGGGTCTTGACACGCAATACAATCTGCTATGACAGGAACATCCCTAATCAACTCAATCTTCTTCCAAGACTCTTCTTCAAGAGGAATGACTGGACACTCACAAAAGTTTCCAAAGGTAATCTCTTCAAACCGACGTTCCTTATTCTCCAAAGAAGAATAGTCATCATCACAACACAACTGAGGCATGACAACAGTTGTCTCTGGACAGTATCTATTGGTTATTGCCTTCTGAATAACATCTTCCTCAAACTTGCCTCTGTCAAAGCTCCAGTTGTTAAGAACACGAATACAAAACCATTGTTCAGCATTTTGTTCTGGGTCATCAGGTGAAGCACCCAACAGACTTACTCTTACCTTGAATCTAAAAACCTTACCAATGGGAAATATTCCACCACCTTCTTCATGTGAGGAGAAGAACCAGTTAAAAGATGGAGAATCTGTAAGAGTTTTCCTCATCTGGTCTAGGTTACAGATGACACCAAGAACTTTACCTGTATCAGTCATTCTCAGACCATCAGGCAATTCACCCTCAATAATCTTGTATCGAAGAGGAATGTCACACTCTTGGTCTGGTCTAGCCTTTTTAACGTCCAAGTCAAAGATAGTTGAGTAACCCCAATACATATCACTGGATAAAAACTTATTGAGCTTAAATCCTTTACTGAACATTGTCAGACCAAAAGACAAAGAAGGATTAGGAGAATAAATCTCTAAGTAATAAGTCGTATCAGTCTTTAAATTTCTTGTAAATGTCTTTGGAGAAAAAGAATCTATTGTTGTTAAAGAATCAAGATTAAGGATATTGTTCTTCAACGTATAAGTCTGAAAGAAGATTTGGTAGTCAACAGAAGATACACCACCAACAGTAAAGACAACAGTGTCGTTGTTTGTTATTGGAGGAATAACAAAGTAAACAGATTGTCTTGGTCTTGCAGGCAAGGTGATGTTGTTGGAGTCTAAGACTTCCTCAAAGACATCACCCCTCTGAATCTTCTTTTGTAATTCTCTGAGACTCACAAATAAATAACCCTAGTAAATAAAATAAGAGAAAGGGTAGAAGAAAAGGGAAAGAGGAGAGAAACCGAAGGCATTACTACTCTGTAGAAAACATAAAAACCCAGTGTTTATGCTGCTTGTAGAGCATCTCTACTTTTCTCAACCAACAAGAATGCCAAGAGGTTCACTCCACTTGTTAATCAATTCTTCATCCAGAAAAGAGATGCGTTGATTAGCCTCTTGCAAGATACTTTGACCATCAAGCGTTACACCATTAGCCAACTGAACATTACCTAACTTAATCAGGTTATATCCCCATTGTCTTTGTACTAATGCAACAGCATAATCCCTTAACCAAATATTCTCCCAGACAGGAACTTCATTCTCGTCAACTTCCATAAAGACTTCAACAAGAACTCTTTCACCAGACCTCAAAGACAAAGACTTATCATCAATCAGTAATCTTCTCTGGTATCTATTGAACTGGAATTGATGATAACCATTGATAGTGTTCTTAATGGTGTTCATGTACTGATTGGCAATAATCCAGTTAGTCATTCCCCCATAAGTCATAGAAGAGAGACCATTAGAAAGGAAAGAAGAACTACCAACCATTCCACCATAGTTTGTCCCCTGACCATAGATAGATGCACCAGTGGCTTGCATAAATGAAAGAACAGCCAAGTTCTCTGTTCCCATCTGACTAAACGTCCCATCATCAGGGTAAACGTGTAGGACAGACATTACCTTTTCAGGAAGAGTGAGATAACCATTCTCAACGTCTTCTTGGTCAATCTGTTTAACCAAGTAGTAACGATATGCACCCTCATTATGGAACTCAAAGAAACGTTTAAGCGCATCATCAATACGATGATTGACTTGTTCCTCTGTGACGTTAACAGTGATAACGGGATGACCAAGAGTTTGCATGATGTAGGCAACAAACTCTTCTTTTGAATTTATGTAGATTGACAAAGGGGTTCTCCTATAAGACTAACCATACAACCATTCCTTACTTAGAAGTAAATCCTTAAGAATGGCTTAACCATGCGGCTTACAGACGATGCTACATTTGCAAGTAGTACAAAGTAACACTATTAAATCTTCTGTAACCCTAGTAACAAGTTATCCAAAATTTTATGAAGAACTCTATTACTTGGGTCTTCCTTTGTTGCTCTTCTCTTCAAGTCTCTAAGAATATTCAGATACTTTCTTAATCTATATCTCTCCTGATTATCATTCTTATTGCCACTTCCTGTTGGTGTGGCTATAAATTCCATAGCCATCAGAAGAGATTGATAGTCCTTATAGGAGAAGTGAGCTTCCTTCTTTGGTGGAAGCATAAGTTGACGAGTATTTATCTTGACTGGGTTCATAGTAGAGAAATTCTTCATTAGTTCTATGAAGAAGATTTTTCTTATCAAGAGTCAGAGCTATAAATCAGTTCTAAGAAGAATTTCGTCGAGAGATAAGACGTAGAAGAGGAGATAACAGGTGTACCCCACTACTACCCTATTAGGTAACTACATTAAGGGGAGAATTCTCGACAGTTATCACACAAATTCAAGACAAATAAAAAGGGACTCCAAAGAGTCCCTACATTCTCAGCAGACAACCATCACAAAAAAGGAGATTACTCTTTAACCTTTTGGTGAAGATGCAAGACGTATTGTAACAAATCATTTTTCTTCTCTTCATCAATCTCACCAGAAGAAGAGACCACATTTTTCAAAAGACCTTCAACATCATCTTTCTCCAATTCGTCTTCATCTGATGAAGAAGTTACAGAATTGTTAAACTCAATCTTACCCTCTTCTGGAAACAAATATTCCTGTCTGCAATTAAGAGAATTTAACTTCTTCTGTAAGCCCTCTAAACGCTCTTTACAGCCTTCATCTCCATCGACCAATACTCTGACATAGCATTCCTCCTTATCGTGTTCCAGAGCTTCATCTACGCTCTTATAGGAGAAGAAGACATAGTCTGTGTTTTCAATGAACTCCCAATACTTTTCATCCAAGTCATAAGACCAGAAGCCTTTCTTCTGTCCACAATCAGCCCAAGTAAAGAAGAAGGGATTTCCTGTGTACCAGATGTTCCCACTCTTACTGGGACAATGGAAGTGTCCACTGACAACTTGTTTGAAATCATGAAAGAAACTCTGTTTCAAGTCTCCAACAAACCTTCCACCATTGACCTCACACCCATCAATCTCAAAGTGACCCATGACAATAGTCTCTTCTTTCTCAGAGAAGGATTTCATCCTGCTAAGAAGATATTCACTGTTCTTAGGATTAATCCAAGGAACTAAAAGAAACTTCTCTTTGTCTTTTACAGAATCATCACTTCTGTAAATAGCACAATCATCATGAACGACTAAACAATCTTTAATTGATTTAGCAACAATGTGTACAGGACTAATAGAGTTATCGTCTTTGTAATAAACATCATGATTACCAATTAAGACAAATTGTTTAATTCTTAAAGAAGCAATATCAGATAAATAATTAAATGCTTCATTAAGAATAAGAGAAGAAGTGGTTTTCCTATTATCAAATAAATCACCACCATGAACAACTCGTAATACTGGATTGTTTTTTAGATAAGGAAGAAATTGTTTCTTCTTCCAGTCAAGTTGTTTCTTCAAGAAGAAGGGGTCATTGTTCCTGACTCCAAAGTGTTCATCAGTGACCCAGACAAGTTTGTATCCCATAAGGAAAGTACCTCTCTTCATGTGTTTAGACAGGGAAGAAGTTTAGAAGAAGAGAAGAGAAGAGTCAAGAGAAACTCTTCTGTAAGAACATCACATAACCATTCCTTACTTAGAAGTAAATTCTTGAAAACCCAGTAACCATGCGGGTTTCAAGAGATGCTACATTTGCAGATGATACTTTGTAACAATTTCCATAAGGGAAGAATAGGAATATGAACATAGTCAGTGGAACATTTAGATAAGAGAAGAAACGCCTACAAAGCATATTTAGAAACGTTAAGACACACAAGAGATACAACCCCAGAGAAACCCTCTAACCCCCCCCCCAATCATAACCATTCCTTACTTAGAAGTAAATCCTTAAGAATGGCTCAACCATGCGGGTTTCAAGAGATTCTATATTTGCAGACACCTTTTCATCTCTTCATGTTCTTCCTTTAGACACATCTCTTTCCCTCTTGACATCTCTTCTTCCTTCCTTTAAAATGTCATGATTCTAATCAGAGTAACTTTACAAACAGGAGACAAGATTCATCATGAAAAAAGAAAAGAAACCAACAACGCTTACTGGCAAAACACTAGACTTTGAAATCATGGCTGGTTTAGTTCAATCAGATGATTTCTTCTATAAATTGTTTCCTGTATTAGAAGAAACAGATTTCGAGGACAAAGAATCAAAACTTATCTTTAATGTTTATTCAGAACTCTTACAAAAGACAAATGAAAAAGCAAGCTTTACTACTGTCTATTACAAATTAGACAAAGTAGAAGGAATTGAGCTTTCAACATTGGAGGCAGCAAGAAAACTGCTTCAAGAATCCTATGAAGCAAGATTACCTGATGAAGAAATTCTTCTTGAAGAAATAGAGAAAGAAATCAGAAAGAAACGTTCAATGGATACTCTCCTTGAAGTCTTTTATGACTTTCAAGAGAAACCCACAGACAAGGCATTAGAAAGTCTGGAACATTCCTTAGAAGCGTGTAGGAGAGCCGCTACGTTCTCCACTGATACATCAGTGGGAATGTCCCTTACCAATGACTCAGAGAGACGTTGGGATTACTACACCAATCCAGAACATAGGATTTCTCTTGGCATGAACTCTCTTGACAGAAGGACTGGTGGTGGAGCGCCTAGAAAGACACTTAATGCTGTGATGGCAGCTACTAACGTAGGGAAAACAATGTTCCTTTCTTCTCTTGCTCTTAATTACTTCAGACAGAACTACAATGTCCTTTATGTGACCTTGGAGATTAGGGAAGAAGAGCTCTTGAAGAGAATGGATGCCAATCTTATTGAGACTAACCTTAGTGAGTTCCATACCCTTACAAAAGAGATTTATGACAAAAAGTTTAAACAAGCAATCTCTTCTTCCAGAGGTTCAATCACAGTTAAGGAATTTCCTGCTGGACAATGCTCAGTAAACAATCTACGTTCTCTTCTTCATGACCTTCAAGGTAAGCAGGACATTAAGGTAGATGTTCTTGTGGTGGATTATTTAGGACTAATGCGTTCTATCAATTTGTCTAAAGGTAAATCAAATTCTTATGATTATCAGAAAGCCATTACAGAGGAGCTTAGAGGCTTATGTATGGAGAAAGACCTTGTTGGTTGGACAGCAATGCAGACAAACAGGTCTGGTGTTAATTCAGAAGACCTAGACCTAGACAAAGCTGCTGATTCTTTTGGTATTCCTATGACGATGGACTATGTTCTCTCTGCTTGGAGAACACCAGAGGGAGACCAAGAAGGGATTCTCTTTGTCAATGAATCTAAATCCAGATATGGAAACAAGATGGATTGCCCTATCATTCGTCTTGAGTGTGATACAGAGCAACAACGCATTTCAGATAAGACGCCATACACAGGTGGACAAGGTAGTGTTAAACAATTAAGAGAAGAAAGAGAAAAGGCAAGAGAAAGAAATGACAAGACTAAAGCATTGATGTCTTCCAAACATAAAGAAGAGGAAGAAATCATGCAGATTCATGACAATGAAGACAAAGATGAAGAATTTGTTAGATTAACAAATAACAATCATCTCTTCTCTAAGGAACAATTAGAGGCTGACACTACACTTGGCGTAAACAAAGAAGAACTCACTAAGAGAATCCTTACACCAAATCAAGGTAAGGTCTATGTTCCCACTATGGAAGAACTAGGTTTAACTAATGACGTTGTTAAGACGATTGGTCTATACCTACAAGAGAATCTTCCTGAGTGGTCTTCTCTTGATGTCAAGAGAAAGAAAACTGCTGTTAAAACAGAACAACTCTATCGTATTGGAGTTTATCCAAGACCAAAGACAAGGGAACAAGTAGAGGCAGAAAAAGAAGAACAAATCCGTAGAGAACAAGAACGAATTGAACAAGAAGAGAGAGAAAGATTCCAGAGAAGAAAGGAATCACTTCCTCCAATGAAGAAAAGAAATAAAGATGAAGAAAAACAAGAACTTAACACTTTTTCTAAGGAAAAAGTAGAGGAAGATAACACTTTTTCTAAGGAAAGTTCTTCCTCCTCCTCTCTTGTAGATTTCGTTCAAGGAGTGGTTGACCAAGAAGACTTTGGTAAAGTTATTGAATCAGAGGAAGGAAACTATGCTCTCTATAAAGATAAAGAAGAGGTTGAAAGAATAAACACTTATATGTTTGAGAAAAAAGAGTTAGAGGAGAGAAAACAATCAGGAGAGTTTGATGAACTAGATGCTGCTCTTGAAGCTGCTTCCTTAGATGAAGAAAACATACCCAATCAGTTTGCTGTCCTCAAACAAGACTATGACTTGGCTGTCTCTTCTTATCAGAGGAAGAAGACTTCTTGGGTTCACTATATGCCTAAACATCTTCCTCTTAACATTCCAGAGGAGTTAAAAGAAGTCCTTACAGAAGATGTAGTTGGACTAGAAGAATACCCAGACGGAATATACAGAGGTGTAGATAAATTGTCAGACGAAGAAGTCCGTAAATTAAGAAAACAAATAGCTCCATATCTAAGAAAAAGAATGGAGCTTGTAGAAGAAGGCAAAATTCATTTGAAACAATATAACCCGATAACTAAGGAGTTCTTACACTATGGCGGTTCCTAAGATTTCTTCTCCGCATATTCCTCTTACTCTTCCGTTCAGTAAAAAAGAGGTGGTCATTCGCCACCTCTTGCTTAGGGAGTACAAGGCATTCTTGTCATCAGCAAACTCACAACATCTTGGAACACTCACAAAGACAGTCCTTGATGTGATTAAGTCTTGTGTTATTGAGCCAGAGAATTTCTCTCTAAAGAGTATTCCTTCTTTTGAGGCAGAGTATCTCTTCCTGAACATTTATGGAGCATCTGTCCCAGATGGTCTTTCTGTCTCATACAGATGTGTAAGACCTGTAATGAAACCAGAATTCATCGAGGATGAATATGGACACGTTCATCCGACAGGAGAAGAAATAGAGCAAGAGTGTGGTCATAAGACAGACCTTAACATTTCATTAAAAGATATTGAGCTAACAACAATTCCAGAACAAGTCGTTCAACTCAATAGTGAAATTATTCTTAAATTGAAGTTTCCTTCAATGGAAGATTACTATGCTCTTGCAGAAGACCTTAGTGTAGAGATTAATGAAGATGAACAAGCAGAAATTTCTGATGAACAAGTAGAACAGCAAGATGTAACCAATAAGTTGTCTGCTCTTCTCTTTAAGTGTGTTGATTCAATCTGGGTTAATGACGAGAAGTGGGAAGAAGAATTTACCCAAGAGGAGTTTGCTCAATGGATTTCTTCTATGCCAATTACTGTTGTTCAAAAGTTAATGCAATTCCCACAAGAAATTCCACAACTTAAATATTCAAAAGATTTCATCTGTGAGGGATGTGGGCATAAACATCACGTTGACATTATTGGATTACAAAGTTTTTTAAAGTAATTGTTTCCCCACAGCTTGAGTATGATGTCTCAAAAGTAATCTTTTATCTTACCAAGCTGCACAATTTCTCTTATGGGGATTTAATGGATATGTCCATGATTGATTATTCCATTAATGTTCTTCTCTTGGAGAGTTACTTACAAGAGGAAGAAGCAAGACTTAAAGCAAGAACAGGTTCAGTCTCTTCTGGAAGTTCAGGCTCTATGCCATTTGACCCAAATGCCTATGATGAAAGTGTTTTGTCAAATTTATTTGGTTAGGAAAATTCTTTTATATTTCAATAAATTAAGTAAATAATCATGATTAAGAACCTATTTGAATCTCCTAATTATTCTCTTCCGAGAAATGAAGCAGAATTTTTTAAACAAATAGAACAAGTTAGAAATAGAAAAGACCTTGTTCAGTTAATAAACACATTAATTGCGGGTGACGGTGCTAAGTTTGAAGAGAAACCCGCAAATTTCTTTCAAGTTAAATGGAAGAACAATGGTTATGTAATAGATGCGAGAGACCTTAAAGCTAATGGGATTGTTACCTATTACAGAGCTAAAAAGCCAAAAGACTCTTTATTTGGTGGATATAAATTCTATGAATCTCAAATAAATGAAGCAGATGTAATTAAGATGTTTAGTAATCCAAGAAAGGATGTAGTTAAACGTTCGTTTGTCTCTGCTGAAAATGGGGATATTGATAAGTTCCTTAAAGAAGTATTTGAAGAAATTAAACTAAACGGAGGTAAAGTTGACCTTATTGATTCTCCTAATGGGGCAGATAAATGGTATGAGGTAAAAATACGGGAATAACATTGCTCGTATAGATATGAATCATTACAAACAGACTGGTTACATTAAAATTTCTACCAAATATAAAGAAGAATGGATAACAAGGGCAGTTAAGGCAACATCTAAGGCAGTCTTTAAAACATCACTTCTTATTGCTTTTTCGCCATTCTTCTTCCTAGGAAGAAACAACTCTTAATAAACTTTAACTAAAAGGCTCTTAGTGGAGCCTTTATAATTACCACAATTCTTAACCACACAAGAGGTGAATACTTATGTCAGATTCCATTTTAGTTAACGAAGAATACACAGACGACGATTTGACACAAGAAGAAACAAATCAAGCAGCGGGATTACTTGTCTTCTTAGTAGATGTTTACATCTTGGAAAAAAGAGGAGAAAACTTTCGCGAGTTTTCTTTTTGGCAACGTATCTTCACAATGTCTCAGTTTGGTGTTCTTGCTCAATTCATGGATTATGACAATCCAGAAATAAAAGAATCTTTTAAAGAAATGTTCGAGACGATTAATGAGGTTATTCCTGTTAAGATAGAGAATAAAGACGGAGTAAATTATCTGGTCTCTATTGATAAAGAACATGAACTCTATAACAGTTTCTTTTCTAATGAAAAATTTCTCACAATAGTGAAACAATCAGAAGAGAAGTTCAACGCTTTTACCAAAGAACAAGATGAAGAAGAGAGGAGTAGAATCATTCTTCAGTAATAAACTACTCTACCGTCTCAAATGAATAAAGCCAGTTAAATACTGGCTTTTTATTTGTTTTTCTCTAGGAGAGATATCATTCAAGTTTCTTAAAAACTACTGTATCGTCTCACTAATTTGGATTCATCAAAAAGAAATGGCAGCCTTGCGACTACCATTTCCCGTTTACACCCGTGGACTCGATGTCTCTTCAAGGAACGATGGCTTCCTTTCTAATACGCGGTCATTATAACAAATAATTTCTTCTAAGGTCTTACAATCTCGTCATCCACTTTGTCAGCGTCTGGTTTATAGGTCGGATATTTGTACTGTCTTTGTTGATTTCTATATGGATTACTTTCTTCTTCGTCCGTCATGTAATCATCATACCCAGTCCTTCTATCGTAAGAGTCCCATTTCCTATTAGCGGCAAAGCTCTTATGTTTCATCCAGATGGCAAAGACGTTACTACCGCCAATCACAGAGAGATACAAAGCCCAAATCTCAACAAGAGAAGATTTATCACCTGCATCAAAGTTGTATTTGACAAAGCAAATACTTCCCAAGATGTAGGCAATGTTAGTCCAGAACTTGGTTTGACTCAACTTATCCGTAGTCTCACTTACGACCAAGTAACGTAAGTCTTCTCCCTTGACTGCTTGGAAGATTGCCCATAGAATAAAGCTGACAAAAAGACTTGCCACAACGACGGAGAAAAGCCTTATGTAAGTAGCAGCGCTTAGAGAAGACAAAAAGTTTAATATTTCCATAATTAAATCAAGGAGTTAGTATGAAAGAATTTTTCACGTCTGCTTCCTTAGTAGGAACAGAAATTGTAGTGAGGGGCTACAATGAAGAGCAGAAACCTTTCACTAGGGTAAATAAAGCCCCTACATTAAAACTATATAGAGTTGCAGAGAATAAGAAAGACATAAACACCAAGTTTCTTTCTCTTAAAGAAGAACCTCTGGAAGAAGAGGAGTTCAATCTGACAGATTACTGGAGATACGCCAAGAAAGATGATTCGTATCATGGAATGAAAGACCCAGTCCTTCAAGAGCTTTCCAAAAGATTTAAAGGAGAGATACACGCTAATCTAACCTTAATAAATCCTCTCTTCTTTGACATTGAAACAGAGGTGACAGATACATTTCCAAATGCAAGAGAGGCTAAACATCCAATCACTTGTATTACTGTTATCAATGGCAGGAATGAAGCAACGACTTGGACAACCCTACGAATTCATAAAGAGCTTTTAGAGGATGAAGAGGGAGAAGTTATCTACTGTATTTCAGAGAAGAAACTTCTAGCCAAGTTCATTGCTTATGTAAGAGAAGAGAGACCAGATTTCTTGGTTGGTTATAACTCAAAAGAGTTTGACGTTCCCTACATCATGAAAAGAATTCTTTATCTATTTCCAGACAATGAAGAAAGAATTGAAGAGAAGAAAAAGAAGAGTGGCAAAAGGTATCCAACACTAAGAGACCAAAACACTTGTTTTACACAATGCTTAATATCTCCTATTTACTACAATGTGGATGATAAGAACAAAGACAGGTTGGTTGACTTTAGAAGGACATACAATGACTTTGATGAAGAGATAGATGTTTACAACATTAAAGGTCTTCCTCATTTAGATTACTTAGAGCTTTACAAGAAATACTCTAATGAAAAACTACCCAATAATAAACTTGATACTGTAGCAGAACATGAACTAGGTGATAAGAAGTTAACACATCCCTATTCTTCTCTGAAAGAGTTTTACGAGAAAGACCCAACTAACTTTGTTCGATATAACATCAAAGACGTTCGACTTCTTTATAAACTTAACAAACGATTAATGTTTATAGAACTTGCAACAACTGTTGCACATTTCGGAAAGATTTCTGTTGAAGATGTTTTGGCAACCACTCAGACTTGGGATGGCATTCTTTACAACATGGCTTTAGATGAAGGAATAATTGTTCCTCCTAGGATTCCCAAGGAGTTCAAAGAAAGCTATATGGGAGCTTATGTTAAAGAAGTTATTGCTGGTTATCATAAAAACATTGTTACCTTCGATTTTACTTCCCTGAACAAAGATACGGGGCTTCAGTCAGTAATGGCTGTCGAATAACGTTCTTAATTGCTGGAAAATCTCTTTTAAAAAGAAGAGACAATCAGCAGCAGTATGAGCAATGAAGCAAAAACTTTTAAAGAAATGAAAGAACTTTTAACAACAATAGGCAAAGATGTTACTTGGATTGACGAGTACATATCTATTTGCTCTGTTGGAAAGTTTGGCGGAAATATTTGGTATGAACGTCATCATATTCTTCCTAGAAGTTTGTTTCCTGAGTATGAATATTCCTATTGGAATATTGTCATTCTTCCTTATGAGATTCATAAAAGAGTTCACGAACTTTTAGCAAAAAGTGGTAACTTATTAATGATTTATGCTAGTGCTTTAATGAACCGTACACCATTAAACGGCGAGTTAAATCCTGCTAAGAGAAAAGAAGTAAGAGAAAAGATTTCTTCTTCCAAACTTGGTATTCATAGGTTTGATATGAAAGGAAAGGCATACTTTGGTGCTTCTAAAGAAACAATAAATAATATAAAACGTAAACAGTCAGATACTTTAAAGAATAGTGTTGTCGTAAAAGATAAAGATGGCAATAAATTTAGAGTTTCTATAGACGACGAGCGTTATATTAATGGTGAGTTAGTGCCACATAATTTGGGTAACAAATTGACTACTTATGCTTTTTCTGATAAGAAGTTAGTAAATCGTATTATTAGCAATAGAGAAAACTCTTATAGAGAAATAGCAAAAGATTTGAAAACATTAGTTAACCATATTGTTGATGCACATAAAAGAGGAAAGAAGATATTCTCTAAAAGAGGATTCTCTTCTAACTATTCCAGAATAGTTAAACTTTCTTCATTTACCAAAGAAGATGTTTTGGCTCATGTTGTTCAACGACTATCGAACGAAACTAATTATAAAGATTAGTTAATCTAGTAGAGTAGGCTTAAATCGCAAGCCGAAATGGAATGCGTCCTTTAAAAGAGGACGGTGATATAGTCTGAACTCTATGGTGACATAGAGCAGCTTGAATAAAGCGAGACAAGAGTAGCGTACTTGTTTGAACATTAATGGTATCCGATGATAATCAGAATGTTAGGAATATCTCCTGAAACACTAGTAGATTCTCCAAGAAGAGGCGAAGAAGAGATTTACAAGAACATAGAACAGTTTGTAAATCTTATTCCTAACGAAGATGTAATGAAAGCAAGAGAGGAGAATACTACTGTCGCTGCAAACGGAATGCGCTTCAAAAAGAATAAACAAGGTTTAATTCCAAAAGCAGTTGCAATAGTATTTAACAAAAGGGTAAACTATAAAAACGAAATGAAGGTTCACGCCAAGAGAGCAGAGGCAATCAAGGCAGAACTAGACCGAAGAAACATTAGTTATTAAATAGGAGGAAACATTAACTATGTCATATGAAATATTTATTGACATTGAGACTTTGGGGATAAGGGAGACTGCTTATCCCCTTTCTATTGCCCTTGTGGCATTTGATTTTAATCAGAAGCCAATTTTTGCTGATTTGGAACAAGATAAAGAAAAACAATTATTCATTAAGTTTTCTCTTGAAGACCTGTCTAACTATAAGGCTTTTACTAAAGACCCATCCACAGTGGAGTGGTGGAAGAAACAACCAGAGAAATCAAAGAAATTAAATCTTATTCCACATAAGAATGATGTCACCTTGACAAAAGGATTACATCTTATTCATAAATTCTTTGAGAAGTTTTACACCATGAATTCTTCTCATGTCTGGAGTAGGGGTATTGACTTTGACCTTCCAAAGTTTAAATATATGCATGACGTTGGAGGAAGAAGTTATCCCTTCAATCCAAGGAGAGGGAGAGACTGTAGAACCTTTATTGATGTTCTTTGTGGGACAGACAATGGTTTCTATGAATCTCCTGTTATGTATCCACCAGAAGAACACGGCTTGATTAAACATTTTCCATTGCATGACGCTTTGTATGATGTTTATTCAATGCTTGAGATTGTTCATGGTGAAGGTGCGCCGTTTTAATTAAGGAGGCAATCTATGAACTTATCAAAAGAAGAAACACAAACTTTTGAAGACTTTAATGATATTAGTTACAGTAATAGAAAGAATCTTTCTAAACTGTCTAATCAGATAGAGACCAAGAAAGAAATGATTCTTTTTATGAAGTTGCAAGAGGCTTATAACAAACTTGAACAGGCAGAATTCTATCTCAATCAATTAGAAGTTGAGTTTAAGAAGTTAGAAGCAATGATTAAAGTTAAGTAATAAAGAGGTAAATAAACATGACACATACACCGACATTAGATGAAATCAAACTTAAATCTGTTAATGTTGAAAGCAACGAGGATTTAGATGTTGTTGAAAGGCTTTATCAAAAAGAAAACAATCCACATCTTATTCTTCTTTACAAAAAACTACTTGATGCAATGGAATCAGCTATTTACTATAAAGAGCTTTCCTCTGCTGAAAGAAGTGAAAAAGAAGACTTAGAAGCAGAAGTATCAGAGTTAGAGAGAGATATTCGTTATCTAGAACAAGAGAATAGTTCTTTACAAGATGACATTGAATCCCTTAAAGATGAACTCAAATCGAGAGACTATTAATTATGCAACAGAACAAATGGGACAAGTTTTTCCTTCAAACAGCATTTAATGTTGCAAACACTTTCTCAAAAGACGCCCACCGAAAAGTGGGCGCAGTCATATATAGAGAGTCTTATCCTTTATCCTTTGGATATAACGGATTCATCAGAGGATTTCCAGATGACATTCTTCTTCTACAAGATAAGGACAAGAAACTAATCTATACAGAACACGCAGAGAGAAATGCAATCTTTAATGCGTCTAGAAATAACATAAACATTATGGAAGCTTCAATAGCTTGTACATTCCATCCTTGTCATGAGTGTGCAAGAGCAATCATTCAGGCAGGATTAAAGAGAGTCATTTGTCCGGCTATATCAAAAGAAGACAAAGAAGGAAGATGGTTCTCTTCTATTACAGAAGCACAACGAATGTTTACAACTTGTGGTGTTGAAGTCATAATTATTCCTTTTGACCAAATATAAGGAGTTAAGTAATGCAACAGAAAGAAGATTTCAGTAAATACACCGATGAAGAACTTCTCAATCTTCTTAGAGAGGAAGAGGCGTTAGTTGTCAGGTATAACCTGTTTCAGCTTGCTATGAAGATTCTTATTAACTCATTGTATGGAGCATTGGCAGAGAAATCATTCAGGTTCTATGACGTAAGACTTGCAGAGGCTATTACTTCAACAGGACAGGTAATGATTAAGTATGGTGAGATGATGATTAATAAATTCATCTCTTTAATAATTGGAAAAGTAAAAGATAACGTTCTATTAATTGATACTGACAGTTTGTACACATCATTTGACGATATAATTAAACATTATTCTATCTCTGATGAAGAACAAATAGAATTTCTTGATAAACAAGTAAGAGATGAAGTTAGACCTTTCTTAAAAGAATCTTTCGACCGTATGAACGATTTCATCAATGGGACAGAAAACTTTATGGACATGAAGAGAGAGAAGATTGCAACATCAATGATTATTAGAGCTAAGAAAAACTATATCATTGATGTGGCTGACAATGAAGGTATTAGATACACACATCCTAAATTATCTATGACTGGTATTGAAGCAGTTAAAAGTATTGTTCCTCAAATGGTAAAAGAAATACTTATGCCTTCTTATGAAATCTTCCTTAGAGGAACGGAGAAAGAAATACAGGAACACGTTAAGAAATCTATTCAACAGTTTTTGGAAGCCCCTTTAGGAGATATTGCTCCTTCTTCTGGGATTTCAAAACCAGTTCAAATGCTTCCAAAAGGAACCCCTTCCCACATCAAAGCTGCTATAGCATTTAATAAATACATTAAAGAAAAGAAATTTACTCATATAAAACCTATTAAAATAGGGGATAAAGTAAGGATAGTACATTTAAAAGAAAACAATCCTTATGGAAACGATAGAATCGTCTATGACCCAGAAATACCAGAGAAAGACTTTCCTCTTGAGAAATGGGTTAATAGGAAAAAGATGTTGGTAAATCAAGTTATTAAACCTCTACAAACATTCGCTGTTCATAGGAATTGGAATATTATCCAAGAAGCAAAAGAGAAGTTTAAGGGTTTGAAGATAAAAAAGAAATAACATTAAGGGGTCTTTATAGACCCCGTTTTTATTTCTAAATTAAATAAAATTCTCTTAGTTTAGTTACAAGTTTCATAATACAAAACTTACTTCAAAGTTCATAAGAAATCTTAATTCGTAAACTAAAACTTCAAAACTTTAGGCGTACTACACACCTGTACTGAGTCCAAATCTTGTAGATTTATTCCCAGATGCTTTTTCATAATATTGTATGCTGCGTTTACATCAGCATTAAAGAGTTTTCCAGTAGAAGAGTGGAACAAACCTCTCTTTATTCTCTTACCTGCATATGTATTATGTTTCTCAACAGATTCATTATCTAAGAAGCTACATTTAGAAGTGTAAGATTCTTCTGCTGTAATTACTTCAATACCTACTAACTTACATTTATAAGTAATCATCTCAATGAAACGTTGAAATGGAATTTGAACAAAGTTTTGATTGGTACGTTTACCTAAACTTATATTCTCTTTCCAACCTTTGTTAGAACCAATAACGACCTTAGAAATGCTTAATCTACGAAGTTCATTAACTAAAGCTCTACTGGTTTGGTGAAGGTAATTATTAACCCTTCTGTTACGTTTATGTGTAATCTGTCTGATTTGTTTTGATGTTTTTACTCCTTTAGGAAGTTTAGATTTCAATTTGGAAACACGTTTATTCCAATGGTGGTTAATAGCTTTTAATGGTCTGCCATTAATAATCATTGGAGAAGAAATGTTTGTAACAACTGTTGCTAAATTATTAATACCAAGGTCAATAGCTGTGACACTGTTTGAAACAATTTGTTTTTCTTCTTCTACTTTATAAATAACATGGAGTTCATAGTAACCGTTCTTTGGAAATACCTTAACTTCTTGTATTTGTTCAAATGGAATATTAGATTTAAGTTTAATATTTGTTTTGGAAAGATGAATTAAACCTTCTTTTTTGTATGTATTCTTAGATAAACGGGTTTTATAGAAAGTAGTTACATTTCTACCTTTAACCTTATCTTTATAATAAGGTAATTTAACCTTTTTATTATACTTGCCTTTTTTCTTTAGTTTAGATAAAGAGAAATAAGCCTTGTAAGATTCATCTGCTTGTTTGATAACATATACTGCTGGTGATGAAGGTAAAGCACAATAATTAGGATTCTTTTGTTTTATCAAAAGTTTACACATATCGTAAAAACCAATATATTTCTTCCCTTCCTGATAATTCTGTCTCTGAATATAAAGTACAGCATTATACAAGTTCTTAGACAGAAAACACAGTTCATCACAGGCTTTATATAACTGCCTGTTGGATGACTTAACTACTGTGATTTCTGCTAAGTACAAAATTTAGTCTCCTTAATAAGATTTGACTACTATAACATTAAAAATATTTTATAAATTTACAATATACAGTAAGATAAAAATTTAGGATTTATTATGAAAGCTCCAATAGATTTCAACAATTACAAGAATTTACTCAAAGAGTACATTTCTACCACAACAGAATTTAAAGACATCAACTATGAGGGTTCAGGTGTCAATCAACTAATCAATATTCTTGCTTATCAAATGACTCACATTGGCTATTATCTGGAAGCCAATGATAACGAACACTATCTGCAATCTGCTCAAACTAGAACTGCTGTCATTGCAGGTGCAAAAAGAAATGGATACGTCGTAAGAGGAAAGAAAGCATCTAGAGCAGAAGTAAGAGTAAAAAGAAAACTGGACTATATGCCAGACGGTAAATACACCAGACTGGATAAAGACTGGGCTGTGAGAGGAATAAACAACATCACAGACGAACATAGAGAGTTTTTCTTTAAGACTGATGTCTTCTTATACGACTATGAAAAAGATGGGGATAATTACGTCTTCTTTTCAAAAGACAAAACCTTTACCCTCTTTCAAGGTGATAGAAGAGATTGGAAATTTCAAGTCTCAACAGACCCCAAACAACGTTTTGTCATTAAGGATAAAGAACTAGACGTAGATACATTAAGAGTTTTCATTAAATCTTCCTTAGATGAAAAAGAACTGGGAGAAGAGTTTCTCTATTCCAAGTCAGCGACAGGGACATATTCCAAAGAAGGAAAAGTCTTTTATCTTGCAACAGCGGAAGACGGCTGGTATGAAATCTTCTTTGGGGAAGATACGATTTCTCAAAGGCCGAAAGCTGGACAATACATTGTCTGTGAATACATTGCACCCTCTGGTGAGGATGGGGATGGTTGTACATCATTTACACTTAATGGATGGGAATTAGAGACAGTCTCTTCTTCTTATGGAGGCTCTGACGGTGAGTCAATAGAAAGCATTAAACACAATGCAATGTTCACCTACAGGAGACAGAACAGACTTCTCACTGCTGAAGACATCAAGCATATTCTTCTGGAAGATTTCCGTAATATTCGTTCTATTAATGTTTGGGGTGGTGAGGACAATGTTCCCAAGTATTATGGAAAAACAATGATTGCCATCAAGCCGAATAACTCAGACACTTTGTCTCAGGGTGCAAAGATAGACATCAAGAAAAACCTGATTAACAGATACGGTTATACAGGACAAGACATTATGCTTGTTGACCCTGAATACATAAACGTTGACATCAAGTTTTCTATTGTGACCAAGAAGACTATATCTGACATTACGAAAGCTAACGTGGCTGATAAGACAATTGAGGCGTGTAGGGAATATTCAGATAAATACCTAAATCAGTTTGGAAGTTATCTCAATGACTTGGAGATGAACTCTCTTATCAAGAAGGGCATTCTTGGCGTAGATTCACTTTACTCAGAGAAAAGAATTAGTAAAGAGATTGACGTAAACACAAATAACTCTGCTCAACACATTCTCTCCCTGACAAACGAGATACAGCCTGAGACCTCTTCTGCGACGTTCTCTGATTATAACTATACTTGGGTATTGACTGACAGAAAAGAAAGCCTCACAAAGGGTTCTATCTATGTCTCAAGAGATGATGTTAAAGCAGGAAAGGTTGAGCTTAGAATTGGTGAAGTGGATTATGAAAAAGGAGAGTTTAGATTCAAACTTCCTTTGACATCCAAGAGAGACTTTCCCTTCTCTTTTGAAATATCTGCCTTATCCAAGAAGCCAAACATTTATGGAGAGATGACTAATGTCGTAAGGATAAGAACTATCTCTGTAAATGACGTCTTATTCCAAGAGGAAAACCAATAAATGGCTATCTCAAACTCACCCAGATTTGGTGATTTATCTTCTTTCGTCATGACTGTTGGAGGGCAAGACCTCTCCAACAATCTTCTTGACTTGAAGATATTTCAGGATATGTTTTGTCCATTCATGACAGCTATTGTCTCCATATATGATTACAAGAATGTAATAGACTCTATAAAAGTTGGAGATATGGTCACGGTCAAGATGTCAACAATGCAAGGATTTGACACTGACGGAAATATTGATACAGCATTTGAAATCTATCACATTGCACACAGAACATCTGATACTCCAAATCAACAGGCATTCACACTTTACGCTGCTAATAAAGAATTCATGAAAGACCTGTCAACTCGTGTGACACAAACCTTTCAGAACAAGAAACCACAAGAGGCAATAAAAGAGTGTTTAAAGAAGATTGGCATTGGACAGGTTAAGACAAAGTATAAAGAACCAAAGAACAAGATTACCTATCTTGCTCCAAACGTTAACCCCATGATTGCCGCCCATATGGCTTTAAGGGATACCTCTCCAAAAGAAGATTACTTCATCTATATAGAAGAGACAGAAAAGAACGGTAAAGGTAAATACAGACTTGAATCATTAGAAGAAATAATGAAACAGTCTGAGATGCTTATCTTCAATCAGTCCATTAATAACCTAGCAGAGACAAGAAACACCAATCATAACCTTTCTTTCAAGAAACCAGTCATAGAACAACAGGATGAACTGAGAAATCTTCTCTCAGGATACTCTGCATCCAAGATGCACACTTATGACGTTACAAAAAAGCAATGGAAAGGTAAACCCAAGAAGTTTACTAATAAGGGAGAACCAGATGCTGTTCTTCTCAATGCTCCAAAAGCACAGAATACCTTTGACGTTGGAAACTCTCTTACAGAGACGACAGACCAATGGAAGGCTAAGAGAAGAAGAAATTTATTTAAGGTCTTACAGTTTCCTATTATGTTCTCTACCTTTGGTTTTTGTAAGTCTTGGAAAGTGTTTGCTAACCCAGTAAAACTGATGATGAACCATAATGATGCTGACCTTAGAACAGCAATGGCTAACGAAAGATTTAGACCAGAGAAGTTCTTGGTCACTGCTGTTACCCATCATGTTAATGCCCAGTATGTGTATAGAAATTCATTCAGATTGACATCATGGAATCTTACATAAGAGCATCACATAACCACTCCTTACTTAGAAGTAAATTCCAATAAACCCAGTATTCATGCGGCTTACAGACGATGCTACATTTGCAAATGCTATAATTTATGTTAGTATATATTATAATAAAATATAGAAAAGTTAAGAGTAAGAAGAGAAATAAATGACATATACAGTACAGAAGATATTTATTAATCCAAATCACGCTTTGTATGAAGCGTTGGATAAGTATGCTTTTTTGTCTAAGAACCTGTATAACTCAACTCTTTACAGACATAGACAAGATTACAAAAATGGTAAGAAAAAGATTTCATGGATGAAGTTAGTTGGTGAGTTTGCATCTTCTAATCAACCTGATTATAGGGCTATGCCAGCCAAAGTAGCACAGAATGTTATTAAAGGTGTTGATGATGAATATAACACCTTCTGTGGAGTCCCTTTCTATAAATTCCTTAATATGCTAAAGTATAAATGCGTTAATAAAAGAATAACATTAAAAACACAAGAAGAATCTTACACTTCTAAATGTTCCTTTTTAGACAATGAAAAAGTTTGTAAATATGATTCCTATCTTGGCAAAAGAGTTAAAAGAGGATTGTTCAAAAGTTCCAAAGGCATTGAAATAAATGCTGACATTAATGGAGCTTATAACATTCTAGTAAAAGCAATCGGGCAGTTTAACTACAACTCGATACAGGTATGTGGTTTACCCTCTACACTCAAAGTGTAGTGTTCAAGTAAGTTTTGTAGTTTTATAAACCACGAAACTTGTAACCATAATCTTTCCATTATTTAATAAGAATAAAAGGAGAACCCCCTTTGAAAGCAAAAGAAATCAACTGGCAAAAGTTGAAGGAAATAAATGGTGTCATCATGATGTTCTCTCTTCTACAAAAACTGGAAGAACATTTTGGACAACTATCCTTCGTTGACAAAGCAATAGTCTTTCAACACGAGAAGTACGCTTTCTCCCTTTCATGGGAAATAGATGAAGAGACCTGTCAACCATTATTCATCCTTGAAGCAGCACATCTTCTTCCATTCAATAATCAAGAAGAAGATGAAGGAGAGAAACCACAAAGAATAGTTGTTCAAGACACTTATGTTTCTGCTGCTATTCTTAATGGAATGTCATTCTTTGCAGACATCATTATTACCAGAGTAAGAATGGTTGCAGAAACAATGACAGAAACCTTACAAGATGAAATGTTTACTAATAAAGGAGATGATGAAGATAATGAAGACTAAGATTACCTATGTAACAAGAGATAATTGTCCTTACTGTGATTTATTTAAACCTCAATATGAAGCCTTATCTGAAATGCTAGAGCTTGATGCAACAGGTGAAATACTTCATAGAAGAGGGATAGATATTATTGAAGCAAACAGTAATGAAGAAAAGAATAAAGCAAGAAGGATGGGAGTTAAAACTGTTCCAGCTATTGTCCTTACACATACTACTGGTGAATATGAAATTCTGGATAATTTCTCTTCTCTAGTAGCATGGGAAGTAAGAGACTTAATAAGGAAAAGAATTGAAACGTTTAAGTCTAAGAGAAAAGAATTAGATTAACTAATGTTTAGAGTTTAATAGAAGAGGTCTTAATGACCTCTTTATTTGTTTCTGTTTAAGGAAAGGAAAGAGAAAGAAGGGAGGAAGGAAGAGGCATCACTACTTTGTAGAAAAGTTAAAAAACCCAGTAGTATGCGACTTACAGAGGATGTGTAATGATTTGGAACCAGTTGCACAATTCCTATAAAGGAATAGGAACGACACTATAAAAAACACCAACCACATACATTCCTTACTTAGAAGTAAATCCTTAAGAATGGCTTAACCATGCGGGTTTCAAGAGATGCTACATTTGCAGATGTTATGTAGTAACACTTTTCATTCCATAACTTTATTTAAGAATCTTGTTTAATAAAGGTATGCCTTTTTCATCCTAAATTTATACAGTACGTCTCGTAAATCTAGACCTATACATACCTACCCCACTACTACCCTATTGCTTCTTAATTTCATCTTCTCAAACATAGAGTATCTCCTTTATCTGAGAGCTTATAAACGATGTTTTAGGACGATGTAAGGTCTCACCTAATGTCTTACTACTGGTTAGATGATTTAATGTCTTAGAAAGCCATACAGAAGATTTACAAAGATGTAGAACCCATCACACCCACCTATATACGTCCGGACTAAATTTAAGATGCTCTACAAGCCGCATACTTACTGACTTTTTTATGTTTTCTACAAAGTAGTGATGCCTTTTCTTGTTTCTTTTCCTTTCTGTTCTTTATGTTCTCTTCATAGTGTTACAACATATCATCTGCAAATGTAGCATCTCTTGAAACCCGCATGGTTGAGCCATTCTTAAGAATTTACTTCTAAGTAAGGAATGGATATGGTTTGGTCTCTCTTACTCTTTTAAAAATCTCTTTTGTAGCTGCAAACACAAAGAAGACAATGGTTAAAGAACTTTTTGAAACATCATTTCTTCCCATACATCTAGACCTTTTACAAGAAGCAGAGAACATTTCTTCTTTGAAGAGACAAGGCTTTACAGTGGATAAGACATCTTCTACTGAATATCAAGTCTCAAAGGGAAACACCACATTCAAGGTCAATACACATACCAAGAAAGTAACAACTGGATTCTGGGATAGAAATAAAAAGAAATTAATTTGGTTAGGTATAGTTCCTGTTCTTGCAACAACAGGAATATATGGAATCTGGTCTTTATTTAAAGCTGGATTAGACAATAGGTCTTATTCATTAGATGATGTAAGAATGGTCAAGGATGAATACACAAAGATAAAAGGAGCTTTTGGCTTATGAAAAAGAATATGCCTATTGATTACTTATTCTTCTCTCCTATTAATGAAAAGGTAGAGATAAAGAATGAATCAGACTTTAATAGAGAGAAAGCTAAATACAATAAAGTATTAAATACTCTTCATCAAAAAGGTTATTCCGTTGATAAGAGAAACAACAAGACAATAATCACCAACCCAAGAAGACCTGATGAAAGAATTGAATTAACTTTTCCTGAATCTTATAGAGAAGAAAAAGGAGGAGTTAAATGGTTTATTCAGAATAGGGGAAAGAGAATCATCTGGGAGGGAATAGGTATTTCTGTTAGTGTACTTGTTCTTCTCTTTTATGCTTCTAGTCCAATCTCTCTTGCTCTTGGCTCTTTGATTGCAATGTTAAGGAGAGCCGCTGTCTGGGGAATGGAGTACACCAGATGGCTAACTGATAAAGAGAAATCTTATGCGTTTATTGATGATGTCTCAGATAAACTTAACAATTCTTAAAATTCTTTTATAGATTTATTGAGCAAAATAAAATGACTAATAAAAACAAATCTTTCCAAGATGTAATGAAAGTCTTACAAGAAAATGGTCTTTCTCTTGAAGATGTAAAACAGGTTCTTAGTGAAGATGGTGAAGGAACAAACTCCACTTCACAAGTAGCCTCTGAGCCAAACAGACTTGGTGATAAAGAAACCAATAAGACCAGCAACAAGAAGAAAGAAGATGATGAAGAAAAGGTAAATGAATCTTCTTCTAATAACATGGCAGAAACCAAATACTTCAATGAAAAGAATTACATATCTGAACTAGAGTCAATTATCAAGAAGAATGACCCAGACGCAGAGATTGAAGTTGATGAATATGGTGGCGTTGATGTTCTGGTTCACTCAAAGGCAGCGTATGAAGCAATCCTTTCTCAAGTAGATGCAATAGAAGAAATTGCGGACATAGACGTTGAGTTTCTTATTGCTGATGAGACTGGTGAAACAGCGGCATCTCCAGAAGATGAAGAACTTGAGCCAGAGGAAATGTCTGATGAAGAATATAATGCTCTACCTGACTCCACATGGGTTTCAATGTACTTTATTCCCAAAGACAAAGATGCTCTTATGGATACAGAGTTTGTTGAGGAAGAAACCGTAAAAGAATCCTATGATGAATCTTCTCTTTACCCTGATTACGAGGCTATACAAGAAGTCAAACGTAGATGGAAGGTAAACAACAAAGGAAAAAGAAGAATCAAGATGAAGTGTAAACCCGGATTTAAATGGACAGGTAAATCCTGTGAGAAGATTTCCGGGGTAGAGCTTGCCAAGAAGAGAAAGGCTATTATCAAGATGGGCAGAACCAAAAGGGCACAGGGTGACAGACTGAAGAGAAGAGTTAAAAGACTTACTGCGAAAGCTAGAAGATTCCGTAAGTCATTTGGCTTAAAGAACTGATAATTCTTAGAGGGAATTACAATGGAAATCTTTAACTGTCTTGCAGACATTATTTCAATCGTATGGGAAGTATTTACCAAGTTATTTATTTCCATTGTTACCTGTATTGATAAGTTTACTCTTCTTGACTGGTTGACTGTTATTGTTGCTGTTTATTTAATCTCAGATATAAATTCTAAAACTGGTTATAAATAAAATCCTTCTTAGTTAAATATAAGAGAGAAAGAATTAAATGCCTTCTGCCACTTCTTCAAATTTCTTTGCAAACAAGGAAATGTCTAAACTCCTTAAAGGGGAAGATTACACACCACCCACAAAGATTTGGGTTGGTCTGTTTACGACTGCGCCTAACTTGGATAATACAGGTGGGGTTGAGGTCTCAACCTCTGGGACAGGATATAAGAGAGTTCCTATTGAACAGGGAACGGGTTGGACTGGCCCGACTGGGACAGCACAGACTTGGTCTAATACACAGGACTTGGTATTTCCCACTCCAACAGGTAACTGGGGTTCTGTTCGTTCTATTGCCCTTTATACGGCTGAGACTGACGGAGACCTGTTGTTTGTTGGTTATTTGACCACAGCAAAGAGTGTCTCTGCGACAGATAATGCTCCAATTATTCATGCCAATCAGTTGCGAATTAGTAGAGCAACCTGCTAATGCAAGTTTATTTACATATAAAAAGAAAGCTCCGATTAAGGAGCTTTTATTTTTTTAAGGATTGATTTGTGTATCGTTTATTGTGTCTGGATTTATTGGCCCAACAGCCCTTAACTGAACAGAGTTATTGACTGAGTCTAGAACCATAATATCCACCCATTCATTTGTTCCCAGATAGGCTTTATAGTTTCCAGTGGTTGCGTCTGACCAGACCTCATTCAATAGTCTTCCTGTGGTGTGGGAATATATTCTTACCTTAGCTCTATATGGATTTCCACCCTGAACAATTTGTCCTTGAACCATATAGAAGAAATCATAGTTTGTGTGAGCATCCATGATGAAATCATTCAATGCTTTTGTATAGTAAACAAATTGAGAGACAGCAGCATCTGCGTCAGTGTCTGGGTCATGAGAGTTAAGAAGATTGCAAGTCACAGGAGGAAGGTTTCCAGTAAAACGCATATCCTTATTAGACATCACTCTGTCTGCGTCTAGCCAAATGTCAACCTTGTTTCCGTTTTTCCTGATTGCGACCTTATGCCATCTATCGTCTAACAAATCAAAGTTAAAGGCTTGTGTTTGTCCATGTAAATATCTGACCTCAACCCAACCCTGTCTATATTGTCCATCATAAGAATTGGCAAAGACAGACAATTCTTCTTGAACAGAAATCTCCTGTGCTTGAAAGACTGCACATCTCTTAGCTGTCTGACCTTTAATAGAAAACTCTAAGGTGAATGAACTGTTAAAGTCAACAAAGGAAATAAACGACCTACTGCTTCCTGCCCTATAAGGAAGTAACATTCCTCCTTTTTTAAACCTAATTCCATATTCACCAATGTACTGACCATCTAGCCTGTAAACTAGATTTGTTGGTAAATCAGTAAAGAATGTGGTGTCATATCTTCCTTCATTGATTGAGTAGCTAAGAGCAAACTGATTAGTCACGTCTTCACTTTTATCATTAAAAGGAATTAACAAATTAGGATTACTGACTTTATACATATTTTCTCTGAACCAAACTCTTCTAAAGAGTTTAACCAAGTCTTCATCAGAAACGTAACGAGAGAATAAAGCCACTTGGTCAAAAACAGATTTACAGATGATTTGATGTTTTGGTGATGTGGCTCTTACCTCTTCTGTTGGTCTTCCTCCTAAGAAGAAGGTAAGTTCATCAAATAATTTCCCAGCTTTAATCCTGTGTATCATTTGAGGGACAGTATGGGTGGCAGAGTCATATTTTGTTGTGACGATACTATCATCCATGACAGTTTCACCATCTACCATTAATTGGAGTCTTGCATTCTTGTAACGTATGACAACAAAAGAGGCCATACTCTGTTCAGTCTCTTTAACACCAAAGTTCCAAGGAACAGAGGTTAAATCGTAACTTCCATTTACCCATGACTTCACAGGGGTTCCGTCTTCATTAAAGAAGGCATCAATGATGTATCTATTGCCAGAGTATTCTCTGAATTCACTTCTGAACTCTAATAGATTACCAAGTCTGAAAACAGTCTCTTGCAAGAAGGAAACCTTTGGTGAAGCATTAGGTCTTCCAGTCCAAGTCCAGTCTGGGTATGGATTTGCATCCTTCTTCATTAGAAGGATTAAGGTAAATTCATCTTTATCAAACTTATCTTTATTGGTAGTCTTTAATTCTATATAAGAACAAGGTGCAAGAGATGTTCCATTGGCGATTGCCAAAGCATTACGCATATTTGCACCAAACCTTATTGAAGCCTGATGATTAACCTCAGCCTCAACCAGTGAAGTCTGTCCTGCAAGATAACCTTTGTAATATGGGTCTTCATCGTGCATGATTCCTTCTGTGTTCCCCGTCTCGTCTATGATGTGTTGTGTATTGACAAAAGACTTTGTGTCTGGTGAAACTGCGTCTCCGTCGAATGTAAGGAACCACTCTGGTTCCAAGTCTAAAACTGTCTGTTTAAACCCTGCCATTAGCTTCTCTCTTCTCCTAATAATTTGTTTTCAAAAATAATTTTAAAGAATTCGTTATTAAAGAGAAATAAATGCTACAAGAACTCTTTGAAATAAATAAGGTTTATATAACTTCAAACAAGATACTGCCAGAGGTCTTTAAGAAACACTTACCTCTATTGGAGTTTGATGGATATTACACAAGGAAGGATGCAAAAAAAGATACTTTCTTTAAATTGCCGTGGAGAAGTATTCTCTTTGGTGAGGATGCTTGCATATTTAAATTAAGAATGCCCAACTCAATTCCTTTTATTGTTTACTTCCGTCTTTATAGAAGGCAGAGAAGACATATTGAGTTTTATATGCCACAGACCGACAAGAAGATTGTCTTTAAAGCAAGAAGTGATGAAGAACTTTTCAAGGCTTTACAGAACTATCAACAAAGAATTTATCAGTTTGCTTATAGAGGGATTTAAGCTCTATGAACGATAACCTTAAAGTTCTCTTCTCAATTCAAGAATACTTCAAGACTCTTTATCCCAAAGCCTATGGAACAGAAATATCAGAGTCTTCTTTCATGGAGGATTTCTCTTTGTTCAAGAAGTTTGAAAAGGAGTGGAGAAAGAAGAAGCCAAACATAAAGTTGATGACAAACTATATTATCATTCTTCATAATGTTTTTCCTATTAAAGAAATAATAAAAGCTATTCCTCACATTTATAAAGAACATTTCTTTCCAATCATAAATACATTTCTTTTTTATCTTAACTATTTGACAGAGAAGGAAAGAGAACAATTAACAATAAATAAAGAATTATTGTTAAGATTAAGAGAAGAGAATGAAGTAAAGAGATACGGATTTAAGAAAGGCTCCTAAGAATGGAGCCTTTCTTTATGTGGAAGTATGAAATTCTTATGTGAATTTAGTCCCCACGTATATAGGTGGGTGTTACGGTGATTCTTGACCAGAAGGGGGTTGTTGAGGAGAACCACCTTCTTCTTTCTTCTTACCTGCTTTACCGGCTCTACCGCCACCTTCACTGCCGCCAGACGGAGGTTGAGATGGAGGCGGGGACGGAGGTGATGGAGGAGATGCTGGTGTACTACGTTTCAGATTACCTTTTGTTCTATCACCACCCAGTTTTTCTGGTGTTGCTTCATAGGGTGAATTAAGTTGGACAGTTGGATTCTCCAATGCATTGTCAGAGGTTAACTGTTCACCAGTGTTTTTATTGAAATAACCAAGGTTGGTCTTGACAGCGTTTTGTTGTTCCAACCAAGGATTCAAGTCGATTCTTTGATAAATTGATTCTGCCATGTCTTCTTAAATAAGTTAAAGTTCAAATGAATTTTTGTTTTAATAAAAACAAACAGTTAGAAGAAAATCCTACTGATTAAATATTTAATTCAAAGGAACAATTAGAATGGCTAACAATCCTGCAAACAACACAGTAAAAGACCTTAAAGCACAAGGTTACAAAGTAGTAAAAGCTCGTAATGGTGTTTATCACGTCAGTAAGGGAAACAAGAGATGGGAGATTGACCTTACCAAAGAAGAACAAAAGGGTGGTGTAATACGATTCCTGAAGTCTGGTGGTGGCATTGCGACTGTTGCTGGTGTTGCTGCTGTCTTGGCTCTTGGTGCTAAGGTTGCTGTTGATTACTTTAATGACCCGTCTGGTTTTGCGAGTAAATATCTGGCTAAAGGCTCAGAACTTTGGGACAAAGCTAAATCGGCTGTTGATTCTGTCGGTAAGGCAGCAAAAGACGGTGCAAGCTCTGCTAAAGATGATGTATCCAAAGCTGCTGATTATGTCAAGGATAAAGCAGGAGAGGCTACTCAGGCTGTAACAAACGCTGCTAAGGCTGCTCTTGAAAATGGTAAAGAAGCATACAACAAAACTGTTGATGCAACGTCAATGGCAATGGAAAAAGGCATTAATAAAACAAAAGAAGGAATTGATTCAACGTCCGATTTCCTGAAACAGACTTTCTCGAAATCTAAACCTGACTCTAAATAATAAAATATTAATAAAAGTTAAGCCCTCTATCAAAGAGGGCTTTCTTTTCACTTCTTATAAGAAGGATAAGTCTTTTTATTTTCTTTAAGTAAAGGAGAATAATTATTACCCTCTACCTCTGCCTTTGTCTTATCGTAGAAAGCAATACATTGAGCAAGAGCCACCCTATTCTTCTCTGCGTCAGAGATTAATCTGACAAGATTTGTTGAAACCTCTTTAGAAAACTTTCTTTGGAGTAACTCTGCCGTATTTCGTAAGGAAGCTCTGGTAGCTTCAAGTTCTGTTGCTCTGCTCTTACGAATTTCACCTGAGATGTTGTCTGACACCCCGTTAGTGATGTCATTGATAAGAGTAGAAGACCAAGAATCAATTTCATCTTTTTGTTTAGTGAGTTGTTCATTAATTTCTTTTGATTGATTAGTAAGGTTTGTATAGACACTGTTGATGTACTCCTCTTGTTTAATCCTAGCCTCTTCTTGTGCTTTTGTAAAAGAAGTGATTGTCTGATTTAAAGAAGCAATCTCTTTATTAGCCTTTGACTGAACTGAATGAAGAGAATAGGAATGATAAAGAAAAGCTGATATACAGAGAAGAGGAATATACACACTCTTTTTTGTTAATAGTGAAAGAAAGTTAATCAAAGGATTTATCTCCTATCAAGTAGTTTATTTGATTTTAATAACAATAAGAAGAAAGGAAGGAGGGGAGAAAGAAGAAGGAGAGAAGAGCATCACTACTTTGTAGAAAACATAAAAAAGTCAGTAAGTATGCGGCTTGTAGAGCATCTTAAATTTAGTCCGGACGTATATAGGTGATGTCCTCTCTCTTCTACAACATCAGAACATCATGAAGAAAAATCTTCATAGTCTCTAACCTTTCTCTACCATCTATAATGTCAAAAAAAGATAAAGATAAAAAACCTATTCTTCCAAAAGCACCAGATGGTTTTGTTTGCCAAATTGACTTGTACAGGAAATGGATTACTCAAAGAGACTTCATCTTCCCCAAGACATCAGAGAATGCAGGCTCAGAGAATCCCTACCAGACATTTACCATTGGTAGAAGAGACTTTATCTTCCCTGAGAAGACCTGTAAGCCCGTAGAAGGATTCTCCACAGAGTTTCTATATGGTCATTCGATTGAAGAGCTTACAGACCTTCCTACACCTCTTTCCTTCCAACCTAAGTTCTTTCTTGGACATGAAATATCATTCCAAAGATTTACTTCTTTCCCAGACTTAGACTTTACTTATTCTCACTATATAGAGTGGGAGAATACCTATACACCAATAGACACAAATGATTTCTTCTATGGACACACCATAGAAACTTTGACTTCATTTGGTAGAGTAGAGTTTCCAAGAACAACATTCCCATACGGGCATACACTTACCCTTACAGACCTTACTGTCAATTCTTGGATAAGTAAAACTCCAATAGATATTGGTCATGGTCATACTGTCTTATCTACTATTGGAAAGCCAGTAGTATTACCAGAAATTAACTCTTACTATGGATTTGAGTTAGAGAACCTTGGTTCACTCTCTGGCTTCCCAACAACAGATTTCTTCTTTGGACATTCCCTATCTTCTGTCCTTAACTATTCTCCTGATGGTGTAACAGTCAAGTTAGAACCCATAGGAGAAGGATTCTATTTAAGAAATCTTTATGAACTTCACACTGGTCAGAAGGATATAAGACTTGTTCCCTATCCAATGGGAGCAGCAAACTTTATTGTCTCTTGTTCATTTAATGGAACAGAAGAAACATTCTTTGACAGATTACAACCTTGTTGCTATTCAGACAATAAGCTCTGGGGCGGTAATGATTTCTATTGGGAATTAAACAAGAAACTATATCCAAACGAAGAGCAAGGCTTTAATGTTGGTTGGCATATGGAGGTTGAACTCCATACAAGGACTAACCTAGAAATAGAATTCTTCTATGGACATCATTTCAATCCTAATGAAGAACTGATTTGGAAGTGGGATGTCTATTGTTATTACGGACATTCTGTAAATACAAACTTTGCTCAGATTAATCCCATTAATCTTTGTGGACACTCTACAATCATAGATGGCTCTAACGTAAACATAGAGTTGTTAAATGAATACGATGCTTCTTGTATTCATTATTCAATGTCTTATGGACATAACCTACAAATCATTCTTTCTTACACAGATGGACTAGAAGCGGATTGTTATTACGGACATGAAATAGAAGTCGCTGCTCACGTCGATAGATGGGAAATAGATTTCTATTGGGGATTCTCTTTGGAAGTCTTTCCATCATTCTCTGTTTATCTAGATGCAGATTGTTACTACGGAAAAGATGTATTAGCCACTTTCTATATTCCTCCTATTAACTTTTACTATGGACATGAAGCAACAGGGGAAATAACACTTAAATATTATGTGGAGTTCACAGAATACGGATGCTTGGAGAATGAATACATCTACACAGACGAGAATCATATAAGAAGAGATTTCTTGACGATTAAAGACCCAGTTGAGTTCCTTCCATTCTTACACGACATTAAAGCCAGATGTTATTAAAGAGAGAAGAGGGGAGAAAAAAAGCATCACTACTTTGTAGAAAACATAAAAAACCCAGTAAGTATGCGGCTTACAGACGATGTGTACTCTTCTTAAATTTAGTCCGGACGTATATAGGTGGTCGTCTCGTTCTTACTAAAATCATAAATAGTTACAAATTCATATCAAAAGAAGAGGAATCGTTCTACAATGTCATTCGATAACAAATCAACAGTAAACGTCAACGTAGCACCCTACTTTGATGATTTCAATTCAGCTAACAATTACATGAAGGTTCTCTTCAAAGCTGGTCTTCCAGTACAGGCGAGAGAACTCAATCAGATGCAATCCAGATACCATCATCAGATGGAGGCAATCGCATCTAACATCTTTAAACAAGGTTCTAGAATCTCTGGTGGTTCTGTTTCCTTCAATACACTCTCTTGGGTAAGACTTAAAGATGACGCAGACCTCTCTTGGTTTATTGAGGGTTGTATTGCTGTTGGAACAGGTTCTGGTAATAATGATGGTTCAGAGGTAGAAGCCAAAGTAATTGCAGCATTACCTGCAACAAAGAATGACCCTCCGACTTTATTTGTCGTTTATACAAAGACTGGTAAAGACGGAGAGACGACTCACTTTATTCATGGTGAACAATTAACCATTTATTCAGAAGAAGATAGAACAATAGAATTGTCTCAGTCTTCCAAGAGACCTGTTGTTCGTTGTCCTTCTTGTCCTTCAACTAAAGACAAACTTTCCTCTGACAAAGATATTTCTCCCACTGGAAATAAAGCAAAACAAATTGTCATTGAAGAAGGAACTTGGTATTGGAATGGTTGGTTCATTGAGAATAAGAAATCTTCTCTTATTTATTCTAAGTATGGAGAACAAATAACTGCCAAGATTGGATTTGATGTTCAAGAAAACATCATTACTCATGATGATGATTCTTCTCTGTTAGATAATGCTTTGGGTTATCCAAATAACACTGCACCCGGTGCAGACCGTTATCAGATTGACCTTACCTTAAACATAAGAAAGAATGACGAACAAGACGGTGATAAGTTTATTCGTGTTGCTGAACTGACTTATGGCATTCCCACAACGATTGTCTCTCAGACTGAGTACAACAAGATTATGGATGCTATGGCTCAACGAACTTATGAGGAGTCAGGTGATTACACAGTAAAACCTTTTTCTCTTAAATACATTGAGCATAAAGCAGCAACCATTCTTGACCCAGATGGAGCTTCTGTTGATGGAAATGAAGCCTTTGTAAGAGCATTCCTTTCTTCTGGTCTTGCATATGTCAATGGTTACAGAATAGATAAACCGACTGAAACGTTCTTTGATGTTCCAAAAGCCAGAACCACTGTTAAGAGAGAAGGCTCTACGCTTTTCTTCCCGGAAAGCTGTTATGTTGACCTTGTCGTCCCAGAGGGTAACTGTGCTTGGGCAAATGACCCAGCCCCGAACAAAGCCCTAATCACGGATGAACAGATTGAGCTTAAAGATGGTGAAGTTTCTGCCAATGAAGCGACAGGAACCAAGATTGGCACTATGAAAGTCTGGAACATTAAGTATCTTGGTAAGACCAAAGACAATGAAGAGTTGTACAGATACTATGTCTCTCACTTCTCAATGAATGTTGGCAAATCACCAGAAGATGTCAAGTCTGTAACAAATATTGCCTCTCACTTTGTCGGTAAACCAGCAAAGGGAGCTAAATTCCAGTTCATGAATGAAGGCTCTCGAAATCTCTTCTATAAGATTTCTGAGAAGTGGATTAAGTCTCTTAGAGAGGTTGATAACAAAGATAAAGGCTCTATAACCATGAACCGTAGGATTAAGCTCAACGGAACGCTTAATGCTGCTGGTAAATATCAATGGGATTCAACAGACAATCTCTTCTCTGACGCACAATCAACTGCTGTCGTCTCAGTGAAGGCAAATGGTGTCTGGAAGACAATTCCAGTTGAGCCACAACGTATCATTGTTTCTTCAAACTCAATTACCTTAGATTTGAGTGGTCTTGGTTATACCAACACAGACGTAATGATGGTAATCACTGGTTTTGCAGTTAATCTGCAAGAGAAGATGAAAACTCTTGTGGAGAATGAAACTATTTCATTCCAGAAAGCTCAGACAAATGAATTCAAAGCCAATATGTGGCTTAAGAAAGGTGATGTCCTTAAACTGCGTTCTGTGACAGCAGATAATGGTGATGACCTGACTGAGTATTTCTCTCTGTATAACGGACAAACACCAGAGGCGTATAGAGAGGCTTACATTACACAGGCTAAACCTGTCCCAGAGGGTCTCTATCAGGCGATTACAGTTAAGTTTGACTATTTCTCACACACTGACCCGTCAGGCGCTGGATTCTTTACTGTGGATTCCTATCATAAGGTCATTGACTCTGACGAGAATGATTACACCTACTTAAATCTTCCAAGAGTAAAAGATGTCTCTGATAACTATCACAATCCTCTTGACCTGATTGATTTCCGTCCTTTGATTCTTAATGGAGATGTCTCTTCTTCTTATATGCCTGCAATAAATACTACTGTCGTTTATGACGCTGAGTTTTATGTGGGTAGAAAAGACTTGGTCGTTATTGATAAAGATGGCAAGACTTATGAAGTCTTGGGTATTCCCTCTGAAAAACCTGATTTTCCTGTTAAGCCACCAAACTCAATGACATTATTCCAAGTGGAGTTTGCCCCCTACACTGCACATATCAGTGATATTAGGGTTAACTTCATTGAGAATAAAAGATACACAATGCGAGACATTGGTTATCTGGAAAGAAGAATTGATAACTTGGAGTATTACACTTCTTTAACATTAGCTGAGAAGTCAGTTAATGATACTACCGTCGTTGACGATAAAGGTTTGCCAAGATATAAGAATGGATTCTTTGTAGATAACTTTACTAACTATTCTGTTGCAAGAACGGATTCGTCTGAGTTTAGAGCTATTAAAGATGAAAAGCTCAAGATGCTTAGACCAAACACTAACTTGCATAACTTCAAGTTAGTTTTGCATCCGACAGACTCTAAATACTATTTGCAGGAAAACGGTGTTGTTTCTTGTCCTTACGTCTTTGAGGAGGCTGATAAACAGCCTTATGCGACTAAGTCTGTCTCCATAAACGAATGCTTCATCTTTAAGCGTAAAGGTGTTCTCCACTTATCTCCTAACCATAACACTTGGTCAGACACGACGAGAGAAGCAAAACAACAATGGAATATTGACACTGGGACAGAGGTTGCAGAAGGATTGGCAAAACATATCAATAAAGTTCAGAAAGACTTTAATGATTTCCAATATGCCAATATGACGACGACGATTCCAAACTCGAATCTTCAGTCTAACTCTGTCACTAATAGAACGACGACAACGTCATCCAACTTTGGTGCAGGTGGTCTTCAATCTACGACAACAAGAGTAACGGAACAGACTACGACAACGACAAACATTACTGCTCAAGAATCGAGAATTGGTAAGAAGACTTCTAGTTACACATTTGACCGGGTGACAGACGTCAAGATGCTTCCTTATATGAAAGCAACTAGAATTGAACTGTATGCCACTGGTCTATTGCCGAAAACCAAGATGTACGTCTTCTTTGATGACAAAGATGTAACTAAGTTTGTTTCATCAAAAGACCCGGATAATGTTGCTGCTCCATTCTCTACTGATGAAAAAGGAAATCTTTCTGGTGTATTAGAGATTCCTGCTGGAATGTTCTTGAATGGAACCAAGATTGTCAAAGTCACGAATGACAAGACTAACTCTGGTGATGATGATATGGAGTTGTGTCTTGCAACAGCACAATTCTATGCTGGTGGTTTGGATGTATCCAAACAAGAAATTGAGATGAATATTACATCACCGACTTATTCATCTGAGACAGTTACAGACACAAGGGTTAAGACGACTTCACGCGTCGTGAGTGAGGTTACAACTCCTATCGTTCGACCGAGACCTAATCCCCCTCGTCCTCCTTCTCCTTCTCCGAGACCTATTCCCCCGACACCGAGAAGACCTGACCCTCCGCCCGCTCCTCCTCCGGCAACGACAGTGCGTCCGCGTCCTAATCCTCAAGCGGGCAGAATAGCTTCAGGAACTTGGGCAGAAAGAAGTGGTAGCGATAGAGACCCGATTGCACAGTCATTTACGCTTGACCAAGACACAATGATATTTGGTATTGAAGTATTTGTCGCAGAGGTTGCAGAAGATGAAATGGATAATCTTATCTTCATGGAACTTCGGACAATGGTCAATGGTTATCCTGCTGGTGAGTCCGGCGTTGTTGCCAGAACAGAAATGAAAGTTCGTGAACTTAAAGTAACGGAAGATGCCAGATTAGACCAAGGGACAATGTTCAAGTTTGCTAATCCTGTTTACGTCAGGGGTGGACAAGAATATTGCTTCTGTGTGGGTGGTTGGTCTCCCAAGACAAAACTTTGGGTGGCGAAACTTGGTGGTGAGGCTGTAAACTTTGCCAACAAGATTGTGGACACCCAGCCTGTTCTTGGCTCACGTTTCCGTTCACAAAACGGTTCAACTTGGAATGCAGAACAATACGAAGATTTAATGTATGTCATCTATAGGGCAAACTACCTCTTCGAGGATACAAAGAAAACTCTTCTCGTCTTTGATGCTTACAGAGAATTAAGAGACGAGTATGAAGCTCTTGCTCCAACACCGTTTGAATGTCAAGCTGGTTCTGACTTAATAAAAGTTCATACTTTGAATGGTCATGCTCTTAACAAGAATGACAAGGTGAGAATCTCTACTATTGAGGGCAGAGAAGTCACCATTAAATGTGTCCTTGGTAGAGTTGTTACTGGTCATACCATTACGACTAAGACTGGCTCAACAGCAAAACTGGCAAGAGTCAAATACTCTGAGGGAGACAATACCGTTTGTACAGCAATTCTTGTTGAGACAAGAGGAAACATTAAGGATAACGACGAGTTTACGACAAACACCTTTACAGCGACGGAATATCCATTCCCAGACGTTGTTCCTGATAAACCCAAAGAGTTTATAGCTCCTATTTGTTCAGGAAAGATTACATCAGGGCTTGATGCTAAATACACTGGGGAATGGAATGGCATCCATATGGACTACCTGAATGGAGACCATACTGTCATTGGTGCAGATGACTATGATTCTTTTGTAATCAGAGTAAACGCTAATGCTGTGAAGAGTGGTAGATATGGTGTTGATGGTGCAACAGCTATCCTTAATCATAAATGGGATATGGTAAACATCTCTGGTTCTATTCAAACGTATGACTTCAAAGAGAAGATTACATTTAGAGGAATAAGACATGGGACGCCAAATGGTATCTATCAGCTCACCAACTATATGAACACACAGGAAGATGAAGTCATCAGAAGAAATGAAAACACGGTTCCTAAATATCCGATGAAGATTACTTCTTCTATTAACTCTAATCTGTTTGCCTCAAATGCTCCATTTATGCGTATTACAATGGAATGGGAGAATCCTAAAACAAACTCTTTTGTTGCTCCACAGATAAACATTGATTCCTTGTCAGCAACATTTGTCTCTAATAGAATTACTTCTAGAAAAGCGGATGATGTTCAGGACGTTAATAAGGCGGAAGCCTATTATCCAGAGACAGACCCGAAGAAAGGTTCTGAACTGTATAAATACGTTTCCAAGACAATACAGTTGGCAAATCCGGCTAAAGACCTTAAAGTCTGGTTTGAGGTAAATCTTCCTAACGAGTGTGAGGTTCAGGTTTACATCAGGACTTCGGCTGACGTATCCAAGATTGATGAACAAGATTGGATACAAATTGGCGGAACAGATATGACCGACAACTGGAGAAGAGATATGACAGGAGACATTTATCAAGAGATAGAAATCTTTACTAATAGAGTTCTTCTTGATGATAAAGCCCTTAAAGATTTCTCCGCCTTCCAAGTGAAACTTGTTGGTAAGAGTAACGTTACAAATAGATTCCCAGCATTCAGAGCATTACGTTGCATTGCATTAACATAAATTAACAGAAATAAGAAAGCTCCCTTAATTGGGAGCTTTTTATTATGTGTGAACTACTGGCCTTGAGACTCTTCTTTGCATTTCTTAACCTCTTCCCTAAGTCTAAGAATATATTCCTTTGCTTTTTCAAGATTAGTTTTCTGTTCAGATGCAACTTTCTTCAAAAGATTTACTTGAGTCTCCAAAGACTTAATTTGTCTTTCTGCCTTTCTGAGGTCTGTATCCTTCTGAGAGACTTTCTTATCCATTATTTCAAGTTCTCTTCTAAGTTCAAAGACCAGCTTTTGTGCTCTTTCAGATTCTGCTTTGTAAAGAGAAATAAAAGAGTTTAGGTCATTAACCTTTTCCTTGTTAAAACCTACAATCTTGTTAAGAATATTTCTTACAGACTCGTTTTTAAGAACCATCCAAAATAATCCCGCACCAGCAATAGCCAGTGAAGAAAAAGTCTCTAAGGGATTAAGGTTTTGAATGGTTTCAAAAAGGGACATGACAAACTAAAACCTCCTTGTAATAAGTTCCTATTAAAAGATAAAAGAAAAGAATCCTCTCCTTCTAGGTTGTTGTGAGTTTTGAATTAAAGTCTTAACTTCTTGTAATGAATCTTTCATAGAAGAAATGTCTTGTTTAAATTCGTCTATTTGTTTCATTACATCTTCGTTAAGTTTCTTGCTTTCGTCTAGGGTGTTGATGATGGATTCAACTACAGAAGAATCTAAGTTCACTGAAATGTTGAAATCATCAAAGTTGTCAGGTGCAGCAGCCATAAGTAGTTTTCCAAATTAAAAGTTAGAATTCAATTAAATTTTCTTATTGTTGTTTTTCTTCTTGTCTTCTTTCTCTTCTTTCAAGAGAGATTCTGTTGAAGCAACGTAGTAATTGTTCTGAGTATTGTTCTGTTCTTTGATAGTGGTATTTCCATTATCAGAAGAAGAATCTTTATTATTGGATTGATTAAACAAACCAGAAGAGAGGACAACTTCATCCCTGTAATTAACGGAAAAAGAAATTAGTTTTTCTGAAGCATTAGTAAAAGCAGTTAATAGAGAAGCAACAGCAGTAACCTGTTTTGGGTCAGCAGTAGAAAGACTTTCATCAACCATTGTCGTAAAGACGTTAGAGACACTCCTTAACATGGGATTAAGAGTTGCTCTAATGTTTTCATAGTCAACATCTCTATTCTTCTCTAATTCATCAATCTTCTTTTGTAACTTGATTAATTGTTCTTCTTCTCCTTTAAATGAATCTACTAATTCAATTAATTCTTTACTTTCATTCTCTTTATTGAGATTAGAAAGATGTTCAATAACATTATTAGAATTGAGTTCATTTAAGAACTCTTCTTGTACTTTATCTTTGCTTATGTACTCTTTAGAAAACATCACACAACCATTCCTTACTTAGAAGTAAATCTTTAAGAATGGCTTAACCATGCGGGTTACAGAGATAGTAAAAAGTCTGTAACCTTTGTCAAGCCCCTTAAACCATGCCTTCTCTCTCAACGACTGTCTCCTTAATTTCATAGACATCATCCTTAGTTGCTGATTCAGGAATAACTTCAGTCTTGGCAAACATCCACCAATTATCCTTATCTAATTCCTTATCAAAAGAAGAGTTCAAGACATAAGAGTATTTATTTATCTTTTTAATTAATGCTTCATGTTGAATGACTGGGTAATACCAAGCCTTCATTGTGAAGTTAAGAGTCCAGAAGATATTTCTCTGTTCACTAATCAATCCTTCATTATTAAATTCAAAACCAATAGAGTCCAAAGAGATACTTAAGTCAGTGTCTAACTTAAAGTCTGGAATTTCATTTACTGTTACGTTAAATGCAGGTTTGAAAGAAGGAATGATTTGTTCTACCATCATAAAAGTTGGTTCTATATTCTTGGAGGAAATATAGAGAACAAAGTTCAAGTCATAAGGAACTCTGTTGTACATGAACTTACCCTCCATCTCTCTTTTACTAAGAGAAGAATTAAGGTCAGGAATCATCTTCTTGGTTGCATTAGTGTTTCTTTCCGCTGCATAGGAGATTCCTGTAAGTTCAAAAGCCATATAGGTAGTGTTGTACTGGGATGTGGGTGAATAAGGCTCTGGGACGTCTTCTAACATCGTCAGAAACTTTTCCCTAGAGGTAAACCTGATAGGAACCTCAAATGGTTCTTTAGAGTCTTGGTCTGGGTATATGGTCATCTTGTCAAACAATGCACCAAAGATAGCAATTAGCTTTCTTGTGGTTGCATGATAGAAAGGTTTAGGTTGGTCTAACATTTACTTAATTCTTCTTAATAATAGAGGACTAAATAAATTTTCCTTTGAAATCAATAAAGTAAATGAAGAAAAAAAGGAGAAATACTATTTCTCCTTTTTATTATTTAAAACATAGTAATCTTAAAATTCTTTTTCAACATATTCAACATAACAAGTTGAATCTTCTCCAAATACTTTTTTCCAAGCATTCTTTGTATATTCATTAATTCGTTTCAAAACATCTTCATTGTAAGAATCTTGTTTAAAAGTGAATCCATCATGTTGATTTGAAACAAATTTAAAGTCTTTATATTCTTCTTTCATTTCGCCAACAACACTATGAAGAAGGTATTGTTCAATGCCCTGAAGAATGAATGCGGGTCTTTCTCTGTCAGAAATGTATTCCTTATTAATCTTAACAATTCCATTGAAGAGTTTTTCTTTTGGATTGACTCTTCTTTCTTCCGGAATTGTATTGTTCATCTTTCTGGTAATGAATTCAGCAATGATAGAAGACCTTCTGTTAAACCATTTACCAAATGCCAACATAGGCATTAAGTAAATAGATTCTTCAGAAAGAGATTTCAAAGAGAGAGAAGGATTGTCTTCACGGAAGTATTCCAAGATTGAATGAATACCAATACCATTAGCAAAAGCATTAAAGACAGACTTCATTGTTTTTTCATTTACTTTAAAGTCTTTTGCAATAGAAGCAAGAGATAGGTTTCCAGTAACAATCTTCTTGAAGTATTTCAAACCTTCCTCTTCTTCTTTAGTCATTTGTAAAGAAGAGAGTTCATCTTTAAGTTGTTTTCTTCTTCTATTAAGTTCTTTCCATTTGGCTTTTTCTTTTTGAAAAGAAGATGTCTCAACAAATTTAGGACGAGTGTTGTTCACAGCAATGACTTGTTTTAGACCAAGCTCTCTTCCTTCCTCAGAGACGTTAAAACATTCAGGAATTTCTACAACCTCTGACTTAGAAACTCTATTCTGGAAATCTTCTTTAATGAAATCTGATAAAGAATTAAAGGAAGTTTTCTTAATTCCGTACTTAGTTCTAACTTGTTTTTGATAGAGAAGAATATTGGTAAGGGTGTTCTCAACACCCTCTTTATTGGAAATGTCAAATGAAGGATTCTCTTCATTAGGTGAGAAATTTTTACAGAAATCGGCGTAATGTCTTCTTAAGAAGAGTTCATAGTAGTCTTTTTGAGAATCAACAATTTCATTCATCTCTTTTGATAATTCTTTAATTTCTTTTTTGATTTCAGGAATTCTGGTAATCATGGACTCCTGTTCTTTCACAAAAGCCTCTGTAATGCCGACCATCTCTGATGGGTGCATCTTCTTTCCATCGACGTTTATAAGACCGTAAGCCTCCATAAAAAGAGATTTAACTTCATTCATCGCTGTTGTAAAGCCCATAGAAGCATATGAACGACCGAATTTATCGTACTGAACTACGTTGTCCCCCATTTCAAAAGTAGAGAAATTGATAATAGAATCAATAGTATCAAGCATAGCCTCCATCTTGGAATGTTTTCCAGACCAGAAACTATTTTTCATACGTTCAAATTCATAATTGAGAATATCTTTATCAGAGAATTCATATTCCATAAACAATCTTACAAATTCATCAAAGTAAACTGCATCAATGTCAAAGAAATTCTTGTAGAAGAGTTGATAAACCTTTTGGTTCTTCTCTTCATCATTAAAGATAAAGCCTTCTTCTGAAAGAACTTTTTTGATGATTTGTTCAATTTCATACTGCATATTCTCATACTCCTTTAGACGAGAAGAGTCTTTAATCCCTCGTCTTCTCTTAGAAAAACCAATAAATTGTTTCCTTTTGTCATCCGTCTTATGTTTAATCTTGATAAAGACTTTATACATCATGAATGGGCAAAAAGTATCTTTCGATAAGAAGACACGCGTACACATCCCTTTTATAGGCTCTTCAAGCTCTATGTAAGAACCATCTTTCTGTTTAATCTTGGTAATGGGTTTGACAGATTCAATATATTCATCAAACGCACCAATAACTTTCCATGCCTCAACAGAGTTAACTCTTTTATCAAGAGATATATCTTCTTTATTCAAAGAAGGAATATCTTCTTCATTATCAGGGTAGTAGAGTTTCATATCTCTTAATGCAGGAAAATTGACTCGCATTTGTTCATAAGAGAAGATTGCCATATATTTACCGTCTTTATTCCTCCACCACTTATTCTCATCAAACTTGAATGGAGCAGCAGTCAAATAAGTAAATGCATAGAGCAAAGAATCTTTGAAATTCTCCAAAGAAGAGGCACAAGGCAAAAGCATATAACGGTCTGGTTTACCTGTATTGTTTGCTTTCGGGTTTTCAAAAACACAGGAATAATCTTCTTGATTCTTACCAATGTAAATTCTTCTTATAAAAGGATGTTTCTCAAAGACACAAGCAAACGTAATTTCTTTAAGTTGGTTAACTTCATGGAATGAATATTTATTCAACTCAGAAACAACAATGGACTCAGTTATTGCAGCGATGCTTTGTTTTACAAGAACATTACAAACTGCTTTACGAATACCATCCATAGTAGAGAAGACCTGTTCTCCTTTGAATTTAACGTCTCCCTCAGTAAAGAAGATGTTGTTTGCCTCAGCAAATCTCTTGTTTACCTCTAAGGAAGTTTTGGTAACAGTAGGAACAGAAAAAGAAAAAGGACTATAGACGTGTTGGCTTCCAACAAACCCATTAAACAAAATAACACCTTGACGAAGAAGAGAAACCCTAGAAGCAAAGTTCTTGTCCTTCTTGCCAAAAGATTGAATTGATGATTCTTCTGAGGAGAAGATTTCCTTCCACTCAAACATTTCGTCTAAGGACATGACCTCAGACGCATCAGTTCTACACTGATGAATCCGTCTTCTGAGGACAGCATGAGACTTGTAGTAAGGAATAAAAGAACCAGACTCTTGACCTGTAAGGTAAGCGACAGTCTTTTTTACTTCAAATTTTTTTGATAAAATACCTTTGTACATAAGACGTGATTAAACCTTTGAGTAATGTACCGACAAAACATAGCTCTCGTAGCCCTCAGTGCAGTAACACTGGGGGTTTTGTCGTTTTGGATGTTCCAAATTGATAAGAGCATTGTTTATCTGTACTTGTTAAATAAATTACTTAACCTTTACTATAGCACATTTCATGCCATACAACATTATTTTCATATTTACTAAATGGTTAGTTTCTCTTCCCATCCCATAACATTTCATAAAGATGTAACACACATAACCCCCCCACCTATATACGTCCGGACTAAATTCACACTACAAGTTCACATCATGTAATAGTTGTTTTTGCTTTCCAAAATTTCATTAGTTATTAATAGGATTCTAAACGAGATGTTTTTTCAACACAGAAAAGATTTACAAACACACTTCATGGAACACATACCTTCTTACATCAAGAAGGAGTATCCTCTTTTCATAAGACTGTTAGAACTCTTTGCAGAGTTTATGGAGAAGGAGAACAATCCTCTCTACAGACTAGAACATTTACAAGACCATCAGAATCCTACATCTCCCTACAACAGATTCTGGGAAGAGATTTATGAAGAGATGGGGTTTCCCTATTCTAATGATTTAAAGATTGACAAAAGAGCTTTCTACAATTATCTTTATGATTTCTATCATTGGAGAGGTTCTGTACAAGGCCTTAAATTCCTGTTTGCTGTCCTCTATAAAGAAGACATACAAGTCCTCTTTCCTAGGGATGAAATGTTCATTCCCTCTTCTGCTGACTATGTAAGAAATCAATACATGACAGTAAAACTGAGAAAGCTAGACTCCAATCTTCTCCAAAGACTTAAGAACGGATTACAAGACTTTGACGTTGCAATCAAGTCTTCTTCCTCTAAGGAGACACTAGACGTTGAGAACATCTTTCCTGTTGAACACGGTAAGGATGTTTTCCTTATTCTTAAAGTAAACCTTAAACTACACAATAAGTTTCTTGCTGGAGAACAAATGACTCTCTTTGGAGAGGATTTCTCCTACACTGTTATAAACTGCCCATTAGTTTCTTTGACAGTTAGAAAGAAAGGACACGGTTATAAGGTGGGAGACCAATTGACCTTTATAAATTGTGTTACACAGGGTAGAATTGAAGTTGGTAAAGTCTCCAAAGGTTCTGTGGAAAAAGTCAACATCAAAATGGCTGGTGCTAACTATAAGAAGGGAGAGAAGATTATTGCCCAGAGAAATGATGACAATACGGGTGGAGGATTCTATGCTGAGATAACAGATGTTGACCCAGCTACAGGAGCTATAACATCTGTGGAAGTCCTTAACAAGGGATACGACTATAAAACCCTTCCACAACTTGTTATCCTGTCCAAGGAAGGCTCTAACGGCGTATTAGAACCTCTCTCAGAGACTATTGGAGGGATAGAAGAGTTTAACTACATCTATCCTTATGCAATAGACCTTACAGATACAAACCTTAAAGATATTTCAACGACCATACACGCAAGGGCTGGTGCAAGAGGATTTGCTGTCTCACTAGTCCCAATGGTCGCACAAGAAGATGTTCCCTATTACCGAACTTGGCAAGGGGTATTAGACAACACGTCTGTTCTGACAGATTCTCTTTATTGGCAACAATTCTGTTATCAGATTTCTTCTTCTATACCAAGGTATATCTATGATGACTTGGTGGATGAAATGTCTCATCCAGCAGGTTATATGAGATACGCTGGATATAAGATGGTAAACGTTAAACACGACTTCAAGACGAAACTTAAAGCTAAAGTGGAAAGGATTACAAATTAATGTCAGAGAAGAACTATAACGTCTTTAATGCAATTAAAGATACAATATTTCATCCTAATTCATGCTGGGCAGAGAAGGAAGTTGCATTAAGAAGAGCAGAGATTTGTGATGAATGTCCTATGAAGACAATGATGAATACTTGTTCATCATGTGGATGCTTTATTCCTGCTAAAGTAAAGTATAAAGAAAGTAGATGTCCACAGGGTAAATGGTGAAGTGGTCAGATAAATGTTGGAAAAAGTCTTTTGAAAAGTATCCAAAACGGGGTCAACTGGTTAGATAAATTCGTCTGAAACTTGTAGAAATCAAACTAAAATTTACAAAAAATTCAAAAAAATGTATAAATTTTTCCTTTATTTGACCACTTTTACCGTGTTTTGTTCATTATCTGACCAGTTTTTACAATCATTTCTATTTATTTTTCTTATTTGCGAATGATTGTCATTTGTATAAACTAGTCAATGATAATAAGATTTATTCTTATTCTGTTTATCCCTTCCTAGTCCAAACAGGAATAAATCTTATTATCAAAGGTGAGGCATTTGTCAATAGGTTCAATATACATTTTTTCCAGTAATAATTCTTTCACCATTTGGTAATCTTTTTGGCAGTGTGTTTTTCTTCATATACACTAAAAGAAGAGATTAGTCAATTACTGTTTGTTAATTGACAATAAACCTAAATTGTATTAGGCGTAAAGAAGAAACGCTATACACCAATCAATGCCTTTTTGTCAATTACAGTTTGGTAATTGACTTAATCATTAGAATATGCTAGCCAAAGAGAAACCGCCATATACACTAAAAGAAGAGATTAGTCAAATTACAAGATTGTAATAAAGTACAGTTTGACAAATAAGAATATTTGTGTTATATAGGTTTGCTTCAAACTGTAATGAAATGTTAATGTTTCAGCTATTGACAAAAGAAGAATTTTACTGTATCACGCGCGCAATCATTATTATATATGGCGGCAGAAAAAGAACAGGCGGCACATTGGCACGCCTATGAGCCAATATGGCGGCATTGGCATTATTGCCTGACTCATACCTTCTTTTGCCTTGTATCGTCTTCTTTTTGGCATTGGCTAAACCTTTGATTTCAAAGGCATATTATTCTTTAGCCTATTATCAGAATTATAAATTGACAAATATTGGCACTATTGGCACGTTGATTTCATTGATGTTTTTAAGAAAGCTGACATTATACGACTACATTTGAACAAGAATTGCCATTCTTAACCTGTTCTTTTTGGCATAAACCAGTATAGCACCTATTTAGTTCTATTTCTAAACTACTGTTTTATATAAGAAAAAATGACTTGGCACGTTCAAAGCATTATATAGGGCATATAGGCTGAAAAAGCCTAGTCTTAAAAAAAAGAATATAAGCCAATCCCTATAAATTGGCACTATTGCTTAAATCGTCGTTAGTGCGGCTGAAATAAGAATAGATTGCGTTTAGCGAGTTTGTAGGGATTGGCGATGCGGTTAGATTCTGAAATCAGCCAAAAATTTCAGAAAAATCAAGCAAAAACAAAAAAAGTAGGAATTTTCCTTGCATTTTTTGAAAGGCTTGATAAACTAGCCGCATCAAAAAGAGGTAGTCCGAAAACCTTGCCAGCATAGGCAGTCGCAAGCCGTAATTGCGGCATGATAAATGTGAGTATTCGGATTATTTACAAGGTGCGCTTGCTTCCTTCGGATTGGCGATGAGCTGCCGAATAGCAATAACCTGCCTTGTAAACCAAACATTTAACGGGTTTCACTGTTTATCGTTAAATGCAATCTCAAATAGTGTCTTGCGATTGAAAAAGTAGCGCTTCTTTAACAACTGAGCGGGAAATAGGCTTTCGTGAACGAATAATAGTCTGCTTTGTGGATTATTATCGGGTAACACGGTATCTTTGGAAATACTTATGGACTATGTGAATAATCCTGATATGTATAAACCAAAGGCAAGCAAAACGGCATGAAATCATGCTAGCTTGTAACCTAATACATTCTTTTTAAGAGGCAGAATGTATCTAATGGATTGGCGGTAATTATAGAATTGCTAGTAGGTAAGTCGAGTAGTGAAAACAGCGATAGACACCTTTTGAGAATAAGCGCCAAAAGCGTGAAGTCAAATTTAATATATCGAAGATAATATATTAAAGAGGTGATGGGATATAGATATAGTAACTCCTAACGGTGAAATAGTCCGCGTGAAAGGCTGTGTGCATACGGTGAGAATCCGATAATAAAAAGATACACCACTACTATAAAAAGGTTTAGACAAATTTGTCGTATTCATTACCCGGTTACAAAGCGCGTACAATATTGAATTAGTACGCGCCAAAACAATGTAATTTCAAACAAAGAAGAGATTACATTGTTTTGGTGAATGCGGTTTCTAAATTAGAAACCGCTTTTGTTGTTTTTGACAATTCATGTTCAGATTGTCAAAACGTAATCTCAAATATAAGGGGACAAAATGAACAAAATAATCACTGCTTACATACGGCATTTAATAGAATGCCGTCATGCTGGCCTCACTCAAGACGCGCCCATTCTTATTAGAGATGGGCATAATAACCTTCTTTTTAATCTGCGCCTAGATGGGCGCAGATTATATATTGATGGTCGCCTCTTAGATTATCGAGGCGATTGTGTTAAAACGTCTTCCTTGCTTTTAATGGAAGCAGGTTTAACATGGGTTTGCACAAAACCTTGGAATCTATTTTTGCGCTCAATTGATGTTGAACGTGAATTTCCAGAATATGAACATGGAATAGAATCTCAGATTCTATCCTTAGTGGAATATTTAAGGAGTTAAGAATGACTATCTTTGGACAATTAGTTTTCTTATTCTTTGCCGCTTCATTTGTGGCGGCATTTGTTTGTCTCTTAGGCGGTTTATGCGTCGCCTTTGATGTTTATTCAGTTTCAGATATTAAAGAGGGAAACCATGAAAATCGTTAATCTTACTCAACATCAAGCCACAGCCGAACAAATGGCTGCTGGTGTTTTCAATCTTGAGGGTATTGCAATGAATACCCTCAAACAAAACTTAACCTTTACGGAAATTCCAAGCCGTGAGGAAATTATCAACCGTGTCAACATAATTGTTGGCATTGCGCTTGCAAATGGTGCTGAAGCAGCTATGATTGGTGGCGCGCCATATTTAATGCCTGTGCTTGAACAAGCGTTGTACAAATACGGCATTACGCCTCTTTACTCGTTCACTCAACGGGAAACCGTTGAGAAAGTAGGTGAAAACGGTGAAGTTGTAAAAACAGCCGTTTTCAGGCACATTGGTTTTGTTGAGGCGGTGAAATTATGATATCCACCTCATATATCTGTTTCTGCCTTGCCGCCATTTTTGGCGGCATTGCAATAAAAGCCGCTTATGATTTAGTCATTCATAGGCGCAAAATGGCAATACGCGATGGTTTTAGAATCGTCGCTTTTGCTAGTGGGAAACCTATAACAGCAGCTTCCATTGTTTTAACAATTCCAAAGAGAGATTAAGATTGAATAAAAACACATTATTCAAAGATTTAAGAACGGATAAATACCGTTCGCAGATTGTAAGAGCCAAAAAAGGAAAAGGTTCTTTCTCAAGAAAGGATAAACACAGCCGCCTAGATAACGATAGGCGGTTTTAATTTATCTTTTCTGACTGTAAACGTATTGCGCCAATGTTTTACAGTCATTCTTCTTTAGGCGCGGTTTAAGAGGTGTTTTATGTTACTTAAAAAGATTTCAAATAAACAAAGCGTTGAAATCATATCAACGCTGTTTGTTTCCTTCCTTAAAAAAGAAGGAAGCGATTTTACAAACTCTTCTTTAAGAGTTTGGTATTCCGGTATGAATAGAAGAAGATTGCCATTTAATGAAGGCAATCTGAAATGTGCTATTTCCTCTAAAGCAGAGGATATATTTGTCAAAGGTTCATGCATATCATTGTCTTATAAAGAAGACAATGATAAATGGGAAATAACCAATGATAGCGAGGAATAATCATGAAAACAGATAAAGAGATAAAGGCTAAAGTATTAGCCAAAGTAAAACCAATCCTGAAGAAAAAAGGACTGAAAGGAACATTATCTTTTCGTGATGGTAGAAATATGCGCCTAACCTTAAAAGTTAATGAAGAAACAGCTAAATGGATTTATGAAGGGTCGGTTAGGAATTACTATTCCTATGATTATAAATGGGAAGAAACCTATTTATTTAGGTATAGAGACGATGTTATACCATGTTTAATAGGTGATGTTCGAGCCGATGCTCTAAACAAAGAGGCAGGACATTTTATTTCAGAAATTGGTTATGCGTTGAATCACGGGAATTGGGATAATTCAGATGTTCAAAACGATTATTTTGACTTTGGATGGTTATCTGAAATCAAGATAGTCATTGTGTAATTTGAAGTAATAATTAAAGGCGTCTAATATTAGACGCCTTTAATATATATATTCCTTCTTCTAAAAAGAAAGAGTATAAAAAGAAGAGAAAAGAATGTTTTCTCAAATTTATTTAACATTTTTCCAAAAAAAAGGAAGTAAAAACCATGAATATTAAAGAGATTATTAAAAACGCTATTCAAGAAATCATGAATGGCACTAATTCAGAAAGAGCTTGTATTAGACATGAAAGCTCAATCTATATTGAAGACACAAACATTAGAGTTGAATTTGCTCTTACACCTATAAAAGAAAGCAAAAAAATATATTTCAGCGTTGTTGTTGGCAAAACTGTCAAAGAGGAAATGTACACGTCATTTAGTTACATTCCTTATTATGATATTAAGAGGGTTTTAGTTGATGAAAACATTAAAAGATTCACCGCAAAGGTAATGCGAGAATCTGCCTTGCGTTTACAGGAATCTCAAGAAACCTTTATTGATGACTTCGCCTCTTTCATAGAAAAACGGATAGAAGCGAAGAAGGAAGGACAAGAATGAACGCAAATGAATTATTGAGGGAAGCATTCACTTCCCTCAATAAGGAAAAATTGGTTAATTCTTCTTTGGTTTTCTATAAACCGATAACCGATAAGAAAAGAATTGAGTTTAAGATTTATTTGTATGAAGGAAATTACAAATTCCAGATTACTGTTCAGAAAAAAGATTCTGTTAATAAAAACGGAATAGAAATGTGGGTTTATTCACATTATGATTGGATTGCTTTTACTCTTTATCATGAACCCAACGAAACAGCAACTAAAGCTAATTTCCTTTCTGCTATAGAATACGCAGAAAGTGAGATTTCCTATTTTGTCTATTCACTCAATTCTTTAATTGAAAAAAGGGGTTAAACAATTATGAAAGACTATTTCTTTGAAAGCGGAAAACATAAAGGAGAAGTTGTTGCTGCATTTGAAAGCAGGGAAGAAGCGGACACATTCTTAAAAGAGTGTGGACTAGTAAAACACAAAGATGGTTATATTCATTCTGGAGTTTTTTATCTGCATCATGGTGAATACTCTTCGCCTGATTATTATGTGAGAAAACGTAAAGAAGATGACACCTTCCTTATTTGGAAGAAAACCTACTATTACGGCGGGACACTTACAAGTGATGATTCCCGTTTCTTGAATTGTGATGAATTATTGAGAATGCGAGGAAATTAAAATGAAATTCTTAAGCCTATTAAACAAAACCTGTAATTTTTCTTCAGATACTAAGACTTTTTATAATAAAAAAGGTGAAGATTTTAATTATGCAGAATATATTTCAGTTGCAGTTTTCCAAACATATAATGATGCGAGGGAAGCAATGGAATTTCTGCCTAATTTTTAAGGAAGGGTTTTACCAAATAGAAAAAGATTCTGAATTTTATCCGTTTTATATTATTGATACCACAAAAGAAGGAAAATGCAGATTTGTTTCTTTCAATAAAATGATGTTTTTCTTAAAACATCGTATCCTGTTTGCTGGTGATGACGTGATAGAAATATTAAAAGATTCTGTTCTTAACATGACAGAAAAGGATATACAGAATTTTAATATTAACGGCTTTACAATTTTCTTGAATTACAATGAATATAGATTCTATTACTCAGTTGATTATATTGTCCTTTCTATTAAAGAAAGTGAAGTAGAAAAAGGAGAAAGAAGTATTATTGCTTTTATCGGTAGTAAAAAGACAAAAAGAGCTTTATAAGCTGAATTACTACATTCAGCCTTGCTAATCCCGGAAATATAAAATGGATTAACCAGTCAATAACCAAATATTATTAAGAACAAAACAATCAAGCCGCTTTGTAATATAGGCGGCTTTCTGTTTTCTTCTTTATCTAAGAGTGAAAACAAAAACCTTAATTCAATTTCCAAAAGGAAGTAAAAATATGCAAAACAAAAAAGCAAATATGCCTTATTATTCTTTTAATGAAGACAATTTCAATAGAATACTTGAGAATTGTATTCTAACCAAATTAGAAGAAACAAGAATTATTGATGAAGAAACTAACTTCAAATACTGGAATAGTGGCTTACCTTTGATAGCAACAAATAAAGATATTTGTTATTACGATTACGACTTAAATGATTTCATAGCTAAAGAATGGATTTCTTTTGTAAACGAAACCTTAAACACCAATCTTGAGTATGATTCACGATTCCTTGATGACGTCGTATTTACATTCACTGAAAAAGATAAGGTTATTGCTCTTCTTTGGGTTATTAAAGAAGGTGATGAAGAAAGCATTTATAACGCAAATTTAGAAGGTGATGTTGATGTAGAGAACCTTTTCTGGGAAGCCATTTACAATTCAATGTGTGTTTCTCATAAGACTGATGACTTCTTGGAAATGGTAGAAAAAGAAATCTATGCAAATTATGAACAATTTGTTAAATTGTTCGATAACGAAGGTAAGGAGATTTAATTATGTTTTTATTGCAAAGTGAAATGGCTATTGCCTTGATGGATTTATTCAATAGCCGGGTTGACTCTTCTAAGCAAAAGGGTTTTATGACAAAGGTTAGTGATGACATTAACCTTTATTTAGAATGGGAAAGAGATAAGAGTAATAAAAAACTTTATCATTTTTATGTTTCTTTCACTTCAGGCAAATATGGTGTTTCTGGAAGAGAAAGAATCCAAAGTTGGAACCTTGAACGAAGAACCATTAAATCTCTTAATTTTGCAATTCAAAACCTGAACCGCACTCAAGCGGAATTGACGGTTGATAATTGGTCTATAGTATTAACCAACGGAATATTTAACAAAGAGGGCAAATAAAATGAACATTAAAGAAATCGAAGTAAGAAAAGAATGGATTCACTGGAAAGCCAGTGAATATAGTAATAATCGAAAGATTGCTGCTATTCCAGTCTTTAATAAACATGAAGATGCAGAAACTGTTGCAGAAATGTTTAATGGTTATTATAATGTTGTAAATTATTATAGATTGCCTAATCAATACACACTAAGAAAAATTAGTGACAATTTTGGGTTCTTCCCATATTTACGATGGGATGAATTGATGGTTAGGTGTGAGGTCAGTGATGTTCGAGACATTATTAAAGACGTCATCAATAAAGAAATCCCATATTATTTGGCAACACCAAAAGAAGAATTACAATACTTTTGGAATGACAAAAAAGGCTATGACTTGTCTTTTGGACAACTAAATAATTATGGGATAAGAATATATCTAGAAATGTATAAAAACGAACAAAAGTATTGGTGTATGAATATTCAAGTTCACAAAGTAACAAAAAATTCTTCAGAATTTATTGATGGAACAATGGATTTACTGGACAAAAAACTTACCTTAAAGCAGGCCTTGGATTGGTTCAAAGGATGGATAGCTATTCCTGACAATCAGGAATGGATTTACAAAATTGCCGAATTAGAACCAACAACATTCTAAACCATTTCCTTTTTCACACAGACGCCTATAAAACCATAGGCGTCTTTCTTTTCCTTAAACTGGAGTAAATATCATGAAACAAAATGAAATCGCACGCTTTAACAAAGCTCATTATGAATTTAAGCGCGCCTTTGATTATTTCCTAGGCTTTCACGGCTTCCCATTTGTTCAGGCGGATAACTGGGCTTCAAGGTTTGATAATGGTGGAAAAAGCCTCATTATCTATGTTGAGCCAAAAGAGAAAGAAGAAAGAACGCTTGCTTTCTTCCTTGAACAAGGAACAAAAGAAATAATGGTTTATTCATACCTATCTTGTTATTATCAAAAAACCTTGATTGGCAAGATTGATGATGAAGATTTCAAGAAAGAAATCTTGAAATTCTATGAAGAACACCGAATTTATAATAACTGGGAAAAAGTAAATGATTACTTTACCCAAATTGCTGAAGAACAGAAAGGTGAATAAAGATGAAACTAAACGAAATCCCCAGAGCCGTTTTGGTAGAAGGAATGCTTTCTTATAAGATTGTTGCCAATGGCTGGGTTTTCTTCTACTGTAACGAAGAGGTTGATAGAGAAACTACCTTTGTTGCTGAATCAGAGGAAAGCTATTATGAAACTCTTCTTTGGCTGTTAAACGAATGTATAACAGTAATGAAGGATATGAATGCAAGTGGAGTTGGTTCATATTCTTCTAAGATTGAAGAAGCAGAAAAACTTTATAATCAAATCATAGAAGAAAGCAAGGAGAATATTGATGAGTAATTATCTAAACGTCGAAAACAAATTCTCGCCTGAATTTATTGCTGGCTTAAATGAAAAACTTGATACAAGTTTAGAACTCTTTGCAAACAAAGAGGAAGGACAAATCAAGATTCTGTTTGAGCCTGATGATGTTTTCAAAGTTTTTCTTTACACATTGGAGAATGAAACTAAACATAATTCTTTTTTGTCTGCTTTGAATAAAAGAGCTAAAAAGGAAAAGAAAGAAATGCTAACTGCATTTAAGAATCCTTTTGATGTTCTTTTTGCTTGCTTGGAAGTAATCATTAACATTAAGTAACTTTACTTCTAAGTTTCCTTTCCCTATACTAAACGCGTCTAGTGAGAAATCATTAGGCGCTTTCTTTTAACTGTTCTTTAACAAAAGGTGAATATTATGACTATTGAATTTAGCAATGGCTTTGATGTAGTAGCAGATGACGATATTGTTGTCTTCTATGATGGCAAGAAATTTGCTTCGTGCCAGTTGGATGACTATGAAGACGAAGAGGATTTGCTTACTGACTGCGAAGAATACTATTCTGAAAACATTGCTGTTGAGGAAGACGCAGATGAATGGGATAACAGTAAAGTAAGTATTGTCTGTCTTATCCCATATCTTTCTGGTGTTTATGACCTGAATATGTGTTCTTTGTTTGATACCAAAGACGAAGCAGGCAATTATTCTTATACGCCAGAAATGTTCAAATGGCATTCTTTGACGGATGATGAAAAATGGCACGTTTGCTATGCAGTAGATAATCTGCATCATACTGAAGTGGAAGATGCTTTATCAGCGGGAAGTTATGCTTTTGTCGGATATTTTGAAGATGAAGAGAAGTTTGCCAAATCTGTCTATGAAGATGAAGCAGAGGCTATTGAGCGAGTTTCTGAAGAACTTTATGAATGTATTGACTGGGATGATGTTTATAAAACCTATTTGCAACATAGTTATACAAAAATGGGCGATTGTTATTATTACGACGATAACCTGTAATCCTTAACCAAATATAAGAGGCTAGAAAAACTAGCCTCTTCTTCTTTCTTAATTAACCTTTAATGGTGAATACTATGAAACTTGTAGATTCTTTCAAACAAGAAGAATTTGATTTACATATTTATTACAAAAAGAAACCTTTTTGTAAAGCAAACTTTGATGACTTTAATAGTCATAAAGACATGATTGAAACTTTGTCTGGAGAAATTGACAAAGAAATAAAAGAAGAGGATTTAGAAATTGAAGTAAATATTACTTATGGACAGGATATTTATTATCTGAAAAACTATCTTGAATTTAAAGAAAACGGACGATTGATTTATTCGCCAGAAATGTTTGAATATGTAAAACTTACAGAAGAGGATAAAGCCAAAGCCTGTTTTGCTTCTTTAACAAGAAAGGGATATTATCTTATGGATAATGTTTCTTACGGCGATTGTTTCTTTATTGGTCAGTTTTATTCTGATGAAGATATGGCGGAATGTTACTTTTCTGATTATTGTTCTAGAGAATTTCCTGATTTCCTTTGGAATGCTATTGACTGGGAAGATGTTTATCGAAATTGTCTTTCTAGTCGGACTAGCCTTGTTCTAGACAAATATTACTTTGTCGATAATGATTAAACTGGAGGATTAAGTCATGATTAGAGAATTGAGATTTGATTATAGAGAAATTGTCGAGAACAAATTGAATGGTGGAGAAGAAATCTTCTCTGAAGATAGTGGAGATGGTTATCCATTTATTCCTGAAATAAACGATGCCATATTCAACCTACGGCATTCAAAGACAGATTATATTAAACTTCCAACTTGTGATAAGAGTGGAGTTATCGTTTATGATTCTTTACTAATAGATAACATTCATCTTGATTATATGAATGGAAAGAAAATTGTCGTCTTCGATGAAAAATCATTAGGTTTAATATCTGTCAATAAAGAAGACAATTTAATCTTTATGAATTATAGGGATTTCTGTTTTTTCCCTTTAACATTAAAGGAGCTTAAAAAAGAATTAAAGGGTTGTCCTTTATGTAAATATGAAAGAAAAGAACTGAAGAAAAAACTAAACTACATGACAGAATCATATCCTGACTATCAGGAAATAAAAGAACTGATAGAAGGATTATGATATGACTTCATATTATTTCCTTTATTCATTCTTTTGTTTCGTAATTCTTTCTGTTCTTGTCTTCTTTGGTGTAATGGGTTATGAATACATCATGGAAGAATCCAAATACAAATATTCAAAAAAGAGGTTTTAATTATGTTTACCTTGAAATTTAATTCTATCGAAGGTCTTCTTAATGATATGGGAATTTGTTCTTTATCATGGTCAAAGAAGAATGGTATTGAAATATTTGATGAAACATTTACTAAACTATTCAAGAAATTCACAGATTTAAAAGGAGTTAATTCTGCTCTCTTCTTTCCTGAAGACATTACCATTGTAGAATATGATTACATTGATGATGGTAATGGGAAAATGAACGTTCCAGCATTCTATATTCAAGATTGCTATTTCCCTATCTTCTATAACGAAAAGAGTAAGGCATTGGAACCAGCTTTTTACTACAATTACGGTTATTATGCTTTAGACGAAATCCTTTCCGTAAATGGAAAGATTGTTAAAAGCGATAATGACTCACTTATTGGCTTGCTTATCAGTAGTGATATTGATAATGAATTTAGGAAAAAGGTTCTTAAAGTTTTAGAAAAAGATGATTTACTCACTTTCTTGAAAGGTAAACTCTTTCACGACTATGGTAAGAATCCTTCATTGGAAGATAAAGAGAAATTCGTAGAAGAGTATAAAGATTGTCTTTATTTTGATATTCCAGCTAATGTCCTTTTAGGCAATAAGAGTCAAAGGGGAGCTATTGCTGATTGGATTAAAAACTATGATGACTAGTAACATTGTTAGAAGGAGCATGACTGTTTTCATTGAAAAACAGTTTGCTTCTTCTCTTCGCAATAAAGGTTTCAACGTTGTTCCCTTGATTGAAAGGGATGCTGTAGAACAACAGGAGGGCTTTTCTAAGCCCTCTTCTCTTATGGGTAATATAGAACTAATGCCTCGTAATTCTTTTGACTTAGACGAGCTTATAGAGCGTTATCAGGACGTCAATCAGAACAAGTTGCTGGTCGTTCAATTAGGAGTAAATCCTGATAGTGGAAACGTTCAAATCTTTACAAAAGACAAAGGAATGCGGTATGTTGGTTTTATAACGATTCACTACTACACTATGTTTAATGACATATTTAATAGCTTTGTTTCCTATCGTGCTTATTTCACGCGTAGAGAGAAACACAGCATTAAGATGGCTAGTTTAGTAATGCTTCGTGAAATTCATGAAGCTCTTTACTATAAACATTAACAAACTTTTACTTTACTTAGAGATGGCTATGGCTATACTATTAACTCTGGCGATTGGCTTATGCTGCATCGTTATTCACTTTAACTAATTTGGGAAAGCTCAAATGGCAAGCAAATTCTACTCAAAGAACATTTATCTTAATGACCTTATTGCTGAAAAAGAACAGCAAAAGAAGAAAGATAAAGAAAGAAAAGTTATTCGCAAGAATAAACGAACTACAGTTAATTTCTAAAAGGAGAAATATATTATGATTAACTTTATTAACAATGATTTCAAAAAACACGTTCTTGAAATAAAAGAAGCAAGTAATCTTATTGAATTTTATTTAGCAAACCTTGAAGGAAATAACATTTCTTATACTCTTTCAAACAGAAAGAAAGAAGATTATGATGAAAGAAATCATAGTTCTTTAACCTTTATATACAAAAAAGGAAACTTCAGTATTCAATCTAATGGTGGTCGTTCTCTTTCTCTTAATATGAGTTTTGACATTGGTAGTGCACATTTCCTAAGAAGGTTTATTATCTTCTATAAAGAAACATTCGCTCTCATGATGAATAATGAAATGCTAAAGATTCTTGATAGAGAAATAGAATTATTTTCTGTAGTATTGTGTGATGGTTTTTACTTTACAAATAATACTTTAATTCAATCTACTGAAATTTCTAAGACAGAAGATTGGATGATTGTTAAGATTAAACAGAATCACATTACCCAGACTATTCCTGTTCCTATTTCTTCATTCAATAAATATAAATGTTATCCATATTCCGACCTCTATAGAATTTATTCTTATATTGAAGAATATCTTTTGTTGAATGCTGATAAGGATGACGAAGTTACAAATAAAGACGATATTAGAAAAGAGTTTTCTAACTTTGGAATAACTGTAGCTAAAACTATTTACATTGAGGATTAAATCATGAAAAAAGTATTTAAATTTAAAGATGAATTTCCTTTTAAAGAAGAATTATTGTTCTTTTTAGGAGAGGAACTTATTCAGGAATGCTATAAAGAATTTATTGATTCCTTTAAAGGAGATGACTCAAACGAATATGGAATCAATCCAAGAGAAGAATTTGCTGCTCTTGGTAAGGTTCTTTTAAAGAATCCTTATGAACTTTCTAAGGTATTGGAAGACGGACAACTTCCTCCAGTTATTTACTGGAAACATAAGACACAAGAAGAATGGGAATGCTTTGTTGTTCAATGTCTTCTTTGTGACTTGTTTGATGAATTTAATAAAAGGAAGAAATAGTTATGGATTACAAAAAGATTAAAACATTCTTTGAAGAATGTGCAAAAGATATGGAATTGATTTGCAATTTGAAATATAGAGAAGAAAAGAACAAACATCTTGACTTTTGGGAAGGCAATAAATTTTACTCTTTTGACTATATTCTTGGAGAAGGAGATTCTGTCGTTCTTCAATTAGTCGCAACTTATAACTCTTCTGCTAATGAAAGATACTCTTATCATGGACAAGAGCAAATCTTCTATAGTGAGAATAACGGTAGAGAAACATTCTACTACTGGATGAATAAACTTTTGATGGAGTTTTACCAAAAGTTTTATATCCCACCACCGGGATATATCTCAAAGGCTATTGCTGAAGGATTTAGGGACTTTTAAACAGTAAGAGGGGGGATAAACCCTCTCTCTTTTTTATTTGTCTTAAAACTGAAATAATTACCATATAGGTTCTTGTTTTCCTTCCTCAAATAATTGACAATATTGATAACGGAATGTAGCCGAACAAATAACAATATCTTCATCATTCCCGTTTGTAACATAAGAGAAAGAAGAAACATCTGTCACATAGGCTTTGGCTAGGACAAGTCTCTTCTGTGTCTTCCAGTTTCTATTCTTCAAGAGAATAGTAATATCAACCATTCTGTCTGGATTGTCATTTCTGTATGCTTGGTCTTTACACCATCCAACTAATGCTTGCCAGTTCTGTAAATCTTCATCAACAAGGAAGTCGCAAGAGACGTCGCCATAAGTAATGTAATCACCCGGCAATGATGTGTACTCTCCCATATAGGGAGTGTCCACTGCTGGGATGGTTATGGAAGGCATTGTGAACGTCTGAATGAAGTAGTTGAAGTTTTCTAAGGAAGGAATCAACAACTCAGGAAGGTCATTTGTTGCTGGGTTATACGTCGTTTGTTTAAGGTTCTTCTTATTAAGAAGAAATGTAGGTTGATTCTCTATCAGGTTTCTATTGTGTCTGTAGTTTGTCGTTTTCATTTGAATTCCATCTTCTTAAATTTAGTCCGGACGTATATAGGTGGGTGAGTGGCGGTGTTCTACATCTTTACAAAAGTGTTTCTAATTTAGTCCGGACGTATATAGGTGGTCGTTGTGTGGGTTACTCTGGTATTGTGTATGCCTTAATTTGAGTGTTATATTTCCTGTTTTCATCTTCTGCTAGGACTTCATAGATAGCGTTTCTCGTAGGGACAGTTATTTGATAGAAACCATTATTATTTGTCCTAGTGTAGAAGGTATTCTCTTTTGAAACAGCATTAACTTCTATTCTCATTCCTTCTTTAGGTTTATCCTCATAGAAGACATTGCCATATAGAATTGCTTTGTCTTTTACATTACCAAATGAATTGATGTTTAGTAAAGTTAATGCATCCTCAAAGATAACAGCGTCTATCTTTATTTCTTTCTCAGGGACAAATGGCTCTGTGTCAAAGTCAAAAGTCTTTACAGACGTAGTAAGAGGAAAGTAATAGTACAATGATAAATAATCACCCTTAGAGGATTGTCTAAGGGTTGTTATCTGTTGTTCTTCTTCGTAAAAGTTAGGCATTTCTTAGAACCAAGTTTGTCTGTTAGCAAGCTCTTTAATAACCCAAAACTCATCTGCTAATGGAGTAACAATTTGATTGAGTTTTACATCTGAAGATTCATCTTCTGAATAAACCACATACATAGGAATTTCATTGTCATGTTCATCTTTTCCTATGTATAAACCACCAGCACATAATGAGGGTTCTGTTTCGATTAGATGAACATATCCCGGAACCTTAAATGCTTTATTACTTTGCATTAAGGTTGTTGTGGATACGTAAGGCTGAACAATTTTTGTCTTGTCAGACAATCTTGGTTTTTGAGTATAAGTGAAAACCCTATTGTTTTGATAAATGTAATTTGAATGTTCTTTTAACTTAATATAAAATGGTGAGTTTTTAATATAACTGCCAAAGTTATTATAGAGAGACTCTCTATCTTGCATTACATATGAAACAGAAGAATAAGCTCCAACATTGAATGCAAATGAATCATCTCCTAATGTCGTTAAGAAGAAGACTGATGTTCTATATTTACCTTCTGTCCTATCAGTAAATGTTCCAGAAAGAATTAGACTATGAGGGGTAGAAGCAAAGACTGAAGGATAGTTTAGAGATAAAGAATGTTTAACGTTACCGTCAATAGCAACAAAAAAACTTTCTCTATATAGATAGAGGTAAAAACTAATAAGTTCAGTTGTTCCATCACCAAAGAACGGAACAACGTTCCAATACCCAGAACTACGTCTTATTTCCAAATACTTCATTCCTACAGGAGCAACCTTTAGTGTTATTGCAGAAAGGTTTGAAGGTACATCACTTAAAGAAGCTACACTCTTCTTCTTAAAGAAGATTACAGTGTCGTTTCCTTTTACTGCTCTTATTCTCCATCTACCATTAAACTCAGCAACATCTGCGCCTGAAATCTCCAAGACAAGAGCAGGAGTTAATTTAGTGTTTATTACTTCATTAAACGTAATAGAGAAGACACCAGCATCAGCCTCTTTGGTAATGCTTTTTATAGTAAATTCTGATAGAGAAAACCCTTCCTTAAATATTGATTTCAAATTCTCTTCTGTCTCTCCTCCATAAGCCTTTATTGCAATCTCGTTGTAGCATTGAACGGTAACGTTATCACCAAATGACATTTCTATTTATTCCTTCTTTTGAATTTATTTAATGACAAGGGAAAGGCCAATTTGTCCCTGTGGAATTAGTATAAGTCTTTCTGAACCTAAGACCACTGGATAAATGGTGTGTGATGGTGAAGAGAATCTTTGACTTCTCATAGTAAATGGAACATCCACAATAACCTCTTCATTAGTCTGTTTGTTAATATACCTTAATGGATAGAAAAGTTCTATTTCTTGAAATGGATTGAAACATCCAACTAACGTTTTTGTAATGTAGGCGTTTTCAATATGTTTTCCTGCAATGTACAAAACAATTTCATTCTTATAAAGAAGAAGTTGTATATCACCTTTATAGTAAATAGTCGTTCTGAACAAGTCATTTTTAAAATCTTCTACTTCATTGGCAAATAAAGCTATCTCTCCATTATCTCCCTTAGCCAAGACAGTAAAGAGTTTGTCCTTTTCTTCTGTGTGTGAGAAGAATGGTTTACTGTTCAAATAACTCTTTCCTTTAAACCTAATCTGACTGGACGATATATTTGTTCCACCTCTTAGGATTAAAGAAAGTTCAGGATTATTTAAATTAGAAGAGGTTACAATTCCTCCATAATCTTCTTCCCATAACTGCTTAAGACCTTCTTCTGTATATGGATATTCGTTCTTAATAAGATTAAACATAATCAAAAACTCTCTTTGTCTCAAAACAAACGTCTGGCTTTTCTAAGTTTCCGTAGAAACCTCTAACAAAGACAAACTCTGTTTCATTTATTATCTTATGGATGATTCCAGAAGGATTAGTAAAGAAAACATCTTTATTCTCAACAACAGAGAGCGAATAAGGAAATCTACAATAATTACAATAACTTCCCAGTAAATATTGATGGGCAATAGGAAATACTTTGGGAGAGGAGACAACATTCTTCTTATTGTAGTTTTGTAGATTAATAGAAGAGCTACCCACAATGAATGGAAATAAACTCTTTCTGTCAAAGGGAAGATTAACAAAAGCCGCTGTATATGGTATTCCTTGAAATCTATAGTAGTAGGGAAATCCATATGCAGAATTACAGTTATAACCATAAACAAAGACAGAATAGTCTTTGTATAGGGTTTCTACTTCACCATAACCATACACCTCAGCACTGCATTCTTGTAATGTAATTGCACCCCAGTAAGAGAACATGAAGAATCGTTCATTACCATACAGTAACCAATAACCATTGTCATTTGGAGTCTGGTCATCAAAGAATATAGGTTTACATCTTATTGAATAGGGAAAACTACTATCAGTGCTCATCTTAAAGTATTCAGATGTTCTTGTGACAGGCGTCGTGAATTTATCTAGGTTCTCCTGAGTTGTCATACTCTCCTCAAAGTTCCATAGATTAATCATAAACCAGCCACTTCTATTCCTCCCCGGTAGATGCGCTCCAAAGTTACTAATATTAGGAAAAGTATTCTCTTCACCTTTATTAAAGAAGTTATTGTTGTCTATATTTGCCATATCAATTCTTTGCAGACAAAGAACTGATGAATCATTTATATTCCCATTCTTGAAGAAGATGTAATTAGTTTCTTCTCTTAATACTTTCCATCCAAAAGAGGCTAATGATAATTTACCTTTATTCTCTTCTTTCTTTTCATCTTCATCTGCAAATTTAAAGTCTAAGTCATATGACTTAACAATAAAAGTGGTTGAATCAATAAAGTCATCTATTCTCCATTTACCATCAAACTCTCTTCTTTCTGTTCCCTCAACTTGAATAACAATTCCCTCTGAAAAAGGAACAGGTGTTTTCAATTTAATGGTTACTTGTCCTTCTTTGTATTGCATATAGGCAATATCGTATTTGACCAAGTCTTTACCTGTCAAATAACGTTTAAGTATTTCAACTGCTGTTATACCACCAGTCTTGGTTGAGACCTTCATAAGTTCCTTCTGAGGAAAGTCCATGAAAGCTGGTGAAAGGTATTGTGGATAGGTTTTCATCTTAATGAATATCTTCTGTAAGTAAATATCTAAAAAGATTTTAGAAGAAGGGAAGAAGAAAGAGAAAGGGCATCACTACTTTGTAGAAAACCTTAAAAACCCAGTAGTTATGCGGCTTGTAGAGGATGTGTACTTCTCTAAAACCCTTCTTCCCTACACCATCACTAGAGCTACGAAAGAACCTTCATAGAAGAAGAGAGCCCCTTAATAAAGACACCAACCATAACCAATCCTTACTCTTTAGTAAATTCTTAAGAATGGCTTAATCATGCTGGTTACAGACGATGCTACATTTGCAGATGATATGTTGTAACACTTTTTTAAGAACAAAGAACTCGTAATCTTCTGTACGCCTTTCTAAGACATCAAAAGAAGAAAGTAATGGTCTTATAAGGGGTAAGACCTTACATCCTCTCTAAACGTCTCTTATAAGCTCAGAGAATAAGGTAATCTCTCACAAACGAGAAGATGAAATGTAGGGATAATAGGGTAGTAGTGGGTAGGGATGTATAGGTCAGATTTAATGAAGTATCTCGAATAAATTTGGGAAGAAGTAGAAATACTTTTATTGTTGAAGAGTCTTATATAAAGACAAAGACCAAAAAAGTATTACTTTGTACTACTTGCAAATGTAGCATCGTCTGTAACCAGCATGATTAAGCCATTCTTAAGAATTTACTAAAGAGTAAGGATTGGTTATGGTTGGTGTCTTTAGTTATTGCTTTTTGAGTGGGGTAACTAGTGCCCAAAGCATTGCACATCCTCTACAAGCCGCATACTTACTGACTTTTTATGTTTTCTACAAAGTAGTGATGTCTTTCTTCTTCCTCTCCTCTTCCTCCTCTTTCCTCTTGACTCTTCTTCTCCTTCCCTATACAATGCCTTTCCATCACTAACACAACAAGAGAGGTAAACACCTATGAAGACTTCAGTTGAACAACTGGTAGAGATTTATGAAGTCATTAATGACTTAGCTAACACTTCATCGAAGAATAAGAAAGAAGAGATTCTTGCTTCTGTTAAAGATAGAGAAGACATCATTGAACTCTTTAAACAAGTTCTTTATTTGACTTATTCATCCACAGTTACATTTGGATTTAGTCTTGACACAGAAAAGCCGACAGTAATATTTCTTTTAAATGAATTCTCTATTAGGGAATGGTTAATGAATGCTGATAAACTTTCTTATAGAGATAATTTAAGACAATTCACTATTTCTTCTTTTCCTAATGTCTATAAAGACGAAAGAGTCTATGAAGTAATTAAAAGAATCATTGGAAGAGATTTGAAAGCTGGTGTAGCTGTTAAGACAATTAATAAAGTTTATCCAAATCTAATTCCTACAATGGAATATATGCGTTGTTCTCTTATTAAAGACATGAGGGATAAAGATTGGAATGCTTTTAAATTTCCTGCTATTGTTCAGGAGAAGATGGATGGTATGTTCTTGAACATTGACTTTGATGAAAACCAAAAAGCAATATTCCGTTCCAGAGGAGGAAGTTATCTCTTCTTTGATGAAAACATTCCTTCCTTTAAGAAGTTTGTTGATAGTGTTTCTCTTCTTCCAAAAGACTATAGATTTATGGGAGAACTTCTTGTTTATAGAGATGGTGTTCCTTTTCCACGAGAAAAGAGTAATGGCGTTATGAACTCTGTCATCTCTGGAAACTTTGATACAGAGCTTTTGCAAGAGAATGATGTTGTATCCTTTGTCTGTTGGGATGCTGTGTGTAAAGAAGAATTACTCTCCAAGAAGTTTGAGACGAAGTACAATACAAGATGGAACTTTGTTAAGGAAGTAATTGGAAACCTGAAGAGTGATTGTGTTCGTTTGGTCAAGAGTGACCTTGTCTCTTCTCTTGATGAAGCGAGAGAGTTTGCCCTTGAAATCATGAAAGCTGGTGGTGAAGGTGCTGTATTAAAGAATCGTAATGGTTTATTTAAAGACGGAACTTCAAAAGACCAGATTAAGATTAAACAAGAAGTCGTTCTTGATTTATTGGTCAAGGGGTTTAATGAAGGAACAGGAAAGAATGAATCAACCTTTGGAAGTATTATTTGTGAATCCTCCGATGGTTTACTGAAAGTTAATGTCTCTTCTTCTGGTTTAACTGATAAGAGTAAGCAAAACGTCTCTGACAATAGAGAACAGTTCATTGACACAGTAATTGCAGTGAGGGCAAACGCTCTTATGAAGCCAACAGAGAATAATCCCCACTATTCTTTATTCCTTCCTGTCTTTGTTGAGTTTAGAAAGGATAAGGACGAAGCAGATTCATTACAGAAGATTCAAACTCAGTTTAATTCTGTTAAATAAAACTACTCTATTGTCTCAAATAAGAAAAGCCAGTGTTTAACTGGCTTTTTATTTGTTTTCTTCTAGGAGAAATATCATCTCTTACTCAGAAAAACTACTGTATCGTCTCACTAATATCCTCTCGCAACATCTTCTCTGGTAACAATATTTGTCTCAGAGAATCTAAGCTGAATGATGGTGGATGCTGGAAAGCCGTTTTTCATACTTACCCATGAACCATATCCAGTGTGATTTACTTCCAGACCAACCAAGACACAGTTCATAAACTTATTCAGATAAGGATTATCTTTTGTTCCCCATTTATACGAGATGTTGAACTCTAATGGATAATCAAGAATAGCCTTACCACCAACACCACTTCCGTATGACGGCAAATAGGCTTGTCTGAATACCTTAATGATGGCGTCTATTGTCTCAGCCTCTTCTTGGTTATGTGGAAATAAGTTAAAGGTAAACTCAAAGGTTCTAAAGTCTATTCCTCTAAACAAAGCAGTAAGATATGGATTTCTTGTCGCTCCAAACAACGCTCCTAATGATTGGTCAGTGGATAAGTTTCCGCCAGAGTTTGTTCTACCCAGACTCCTACTCAAAGCCCCACCAACTGTATTTGCAGCAGCTTGTGTTGCCATTGCGCCAGCCACTTGTTGGACACTCACAGGAAGAAGGTTACCTTTATCTGCGAACTGTCTAAGGGCATGACCCAGACCACCACTATTAGCAGTTCCCATTTCTCCTGTCATAGCCTCAAGAGCAAAACCAGCATCACGAGACTTAGCTGCATTAATCTCGCCAGACTCTATTCTTTTAATCTGAGCATTTCTGATTGAGTTAATCATTGCAGAGGTCTCTGCGTTCTCCCATGATGCTGTGGAAGGCACAGAGGCGTTCTCTGGCATATACAAAGCAATGTTTGTGATGATAGCGTCAGAGGTAATACCTTTTCGAGACCTTACAGAGAATTGAATCCAAGAGGGATAATCCTTATCTCCACAATTACTTGGATAAGCGTAATTTCCCTTAAAGTTTCCAACAAGACCTGATGTCCCTGAAATGGCATCACTTACTGCTGCTGCACCGTCTGATATTGTGTATGACATTTTTTGTTTACAATTCTTAATTTTACAAAATGATTTTAATGATAAAATACTTTAAAATATTTAAAGGAATCTAACTTGTACTTAACAGAAATCACAATGGTTAAACCGTCTAACAGACTTTTGTATAAAGCCTGCGATGAACTGTGTTTTCTGTCTAAGAATCTATATAATAGTGTTTTGTATATTCAGAGACAGAATTATTTAGAAGGGAATCCATACATCAAAGAATATGATATGGCTAAACTTTTGAGAGAACAAAAGAATTCTGATTACTATAGCTTGCCTTCGACTCCAGCAAATTACGTTGTTAAACAACTTGATTGGATATATAAATCCTATTTTTATTTATCTAAATTAAAGAAAGAAGGTAAATATAATAAGAAAGTTAAATTACCTTATTACAAGGATAAAGTTAAAGGTAGAAATATTGCAACATTTTATAAACAGAATTTACTTAAACGAACTTATATCAAAGAAGGACTAATACATCTCTCTAAGACAAACATTAAGTTTAAAAGCAAGATTCCATTTGAACAAATACAAGAAGTTAAGGTAGTTCCAAAGAATGAGTGTTATGAAATACAAGTAATATATAAAGTAGAAGAAGAAAAACAAATTGTCTCAGAAAACTATGCTGCATTAGACTTAGGTCTTAATAACCTCGCAACAATCGTTACCAATATTTCTTCTCCAATGATAATCATTGGAAGACCTCTTAAATCCATAAATAATCATTGGAACAAGAGAAAGGCTAAACTTCAATCTAAACTTTCCAAAGGAGTAAGAACATCAAAACAAATTAGAAACATAACAAATAAAAGAAACAGAAGGATTAACAATTACCTTCACCAAACCAGTAAAACTTTAGTTAATGAACTTCGTAAATTAAGCATTAGCAAGGTTGTTATTGGTTCTAACAAAGGTTGGAAAGATGGAATAAACCTTGGTAAGAAAACAAATCAAAACTTTGTTCAAATACCACACGAAAGGTTTATACACATGATTTCTTATAAATGTAAATTGACAGGCATTGAGGTTATCGTTAAAGAAGAATCCTACACAAGCAAATGTAGTTTCTTAGACAATGAAACAATAGAGAAGCATGACATATATGCAGGTAAAAGAATTAAAAAAGGATTATTCAGGTCTTCTAATAATATTCTTATCAATGCAGACGTTAATGCAGCTTATAACATTATGAAAAAGCATCTGGAAATAGAGATTTCATCTCTGGACTCAGTACAGGTGTGTAGTATGCCTAAAGTTTTGAAAGTCAATTATGGGTTAAACCGTAAAAGACTCTCTAATAAATTTTAAAATAAGTTTATTAATAACTTGTAACTACCAAGTCTTGAAAATATTATTCTCTTCTTTTCTTACTTTCTTCTCAGCTTGTTTTAAACCTTCATGCTGAGTTGTTCTAAAGAAATCTTGTACTTCATCAAGCAAAGGTTTATCGTCATCACCAAGAGCATCAATCTTCTCTGTTGTTTCGTGTTTATAACCAGACGCAGATATTCTCCAAACATAGTCTTTACCAAGTTGCCAGTTATTCTTTCCTTTATCAACGTAAGTCACTTGGAAGACGTATCTCTGCGTGAAATCATCTATCTCTTCCCTAGTCATCTTCTCTATGTTCCATCTTTGGTTCTGGTCAATGATGATTAAATCACCTTCTCTTGGTCTTGACCAAGTAAATAGACCATTAGCCTTTCTTTCAGCCATAATGACGTCCCAAGCTCTTTGAGAGAAGATAAACTCACCTTGCGGAGCTATGTTGATGCCGAACTTGTTCATTAGAGCATCATTGTTATTCCAGTCAATAATATGTTCTGGATAAGTTGCTGCTATTTGGAAAGCCTCAGAGAAACGAGAGTTATCAATCTCAAACAAGACTTCATCCAAGTTTGTTTCTGTCCTGAAGACGTAATACACCATATAACCTGCAAGGACAATAGATTCATCTTGTAGGGATTGTATTGTGTTCTGTTCGTTCTGGTCTGTGATGTGATTAAAGAAAGGAGAGACGTGAGTTGCTTCCATTTGTCGAAAGAAATCTCTATTTGGATTTGGGTCTCGTAACTTGTTTGGGTGCTTTATGTTCTTTGCCATTTGTCTTATAGAAGAGAAGAATGATAACTAGTAAGGATTTTAAAGATTGTAGAACTACCAAGACCCACCTATATACGTCCGGACTAAATTAGAGATGCTATACAAGCCGCATACTTACTGGGTTTTTAAGTTTTTCTACAAAGTAGTGATGCCCTTTCTTGTTCCTCTTTTCTTCTCTTCTCTTGATTTCTTACTTGTTCTTTTCTATAATTCTTCTACAAGAGAAACCTTTAAGGAGACAAAACAAATGTTAGATTTCTATAAACAACTTTCAATCATTAAACAACTTTCATATTCATTAGAAAGATTCACTGATAAAGGAAATTATCTTTATCATTTCAGATGTCCTGTTTGTGGAGATTCCAAGAAAGACCCTACAAGAACAAGAGGTAACTTTGTCAAGGTAGAAGATTCATTTGTCTTTAAATGTTTTAACTGTGGACTTGTAGAGTCTTTTCCTCACTTCCTGAAAGAACACTTTCCAGATGTCTATAAGCAAGAAATCCTTTCAGAGTTTCTTCATAAAGAAGAAAGTGAAGATAAAGTAGAAGAGATAAAACAAGAATTACTTTCTCAGAAAAGAATAAAGAAGTTAAAGAAGATTAAGAACTCTTCATTAAAAGAACTTAAAGAAGAAAGCGAAAACATTATTACTTCTTCTCTTAAAAAGATTTCAGACTGTTCTCAGGATAATCCAGCAAGAGAGTATCTGGAAGGCAGAGGTTTATCTTTTGCATTAGACAAATTCTTTTACGTTGCTAATGTAAGAGAGTACAGAAAGAAACTTCCATCTTTTTGTTCTCAAGTTAAAGATTACTTAACCTCTGACGCAATAGGTATTCCCCACTACTCTGAAGACGGAAAAGAAGTCTGGTTCATGCAAATGCGTTTTCTTCCTAATACAGAATTAAGGACAAGATACCTGACACTAAGGACGTCAGAGGAAGCAGACGAAAAGCCAAAACTATTTGGTCTGGAAAGAATAAAGAGAAAACAAGTAATCTCTGTGACAGAGGGGGCTTTTGACTCTATGTTTGTTGATAACTGTATTGCTCTATCCGGAATAACAGACTGGAAGACAGCAGTTAAATACTTTCCATTAGAAGAATTAAGGTTTATTCCTGATGGAGATTTCCGTTCTAATAAACAAGTAAGAAAAGTGGTAAGAGCCATTATCAATGATGGTCATAGTATTGTTCTTCTTCCTAAAGTTTATTACTTGAATGGAGTCAAAGACACAAATGATTTGTACAGTAGATTAGGTCTTTCGAGAGAAGAGATTAACTCTTTGTATGATGAACATACTTATCAAGGTCTTGAAGCACAAGAGATGTTAGCTAGGTTCTTATGAAGAGGGGAGGGGCCCCACCTATATACATGGGGACTAAATTCACATAACAAAAAGGCTCCAATTAAGGAGCCTTTCTTCTTTCTCTTATTTATTAAGATTTCGGTTGACTTGCCAGACGTTTATTGATGCCACCGTTATCTGCACGGACAAAGTAGTTGACAGCAAACGTAACAGGGAATCGTGCAATCTGGTTATTGTTTTCATATGAAAGAGCAACCTCACCAATTTCCATCGGGAAGATTTGCTTCATGTCATAGATAATACCCACATTACCTTCTCTATCAAGAGTCTCTACACGAGCATCAAAGTAGTAGTTCAGAGGGTCTGAATAGCCTGCTGATGCCAAGTTGGTTTCAAAACCAAGCATATTATCATGCAGCTTTTCAAAGAGGTCACGAACGCGTTTGGTGTAATAAACCTCACAAGTCCAATCGTTAAACGTCTTATCGCCTGCAAGTTTAATCGGACGACCAAAGTATGCTGCTTCAGCAACGCCTAGTGTCGAGGATGGAAGTTGAGCAGAGGTACACATGAAGGAGAAATCCTCTGATGCTGCTTTAGCAAGAGAAGCATCAATTTCTTTTAGACCTTCAATACCTACAAGAGTTACACGATAACGGTTAGGTCTGTAACCACCGTCTCGAATGTGTGCAATAAAAGCCTGTGCATCGGCTGGATGTGCTTGAGTTGCCATATTTTTCCTTTATATCAAATATTTGATTTCACTAATAATTTTTATTGTCCTCTTAAAAAGGAAAAAACAGAAGACGAAACAGCACCAACCAAAGCAGTCAAAACAAACTTCAAACCTTTAATAGCCATATTCTTTGTTTTATAGTAAATCTTTCCAAGAGGTGTTCTTGAAATAACGACAAATCCCGGATAATAGGGATGACTTACTTTATAAGCCTTTCCATTTGAGCCTTTAATCTCTTCTACGACAAAGCCTTTTTCTCTTAGAGAATTTACTTGTTCTTGCCAGACCATTTCCTTCATGTAAACGCCTGTTGCATTCCAGTCTGGTGTAGCAGGAGGGAAATAGTTATCAGGGACAACTAAGACAGCATTATTTCTAGGAACATTAAAAGAAGGTAATTGACCAGATTGAAATCTTGAATTGTATGCTCCTGGATTAAAAGAAGGAACTTGTCCTAGTCCATCTAATGTATAAGCGTTATTCTTAAATCCATAGCCAGATGGGTTAACTCTAAACTGTGTTGTTGCTTCAAATAATTCTTTAATCATTTCTTATAATCTCTTTGTAGGTGCTGGTGTTGTGTTTTTGTTATTTCCCAAGATAGTCTTTGTTCCAATCAAGAAAGAAATAATTGCTGCTGCTGTAAGGACAACCTTTGTTGTTGCCTTAAATAAAGAGAACTTTTCTTTTACAAGATAAGAGATTGAACCCGTCTCTTCATAAGATGTTGCATCAATGTGAATCTCTCTTCCATTAAGAGTTGCAATCCAGTAGTGAGGAGTTGCCTCTTTTATCTTTGCTCCCTCTTTTTGTAGGTCAGCAAGAGTTTGTCTTAGTTGAAGGAAGGAGTTACTACTACTCTGGGTAGTAACAACTCTTTCAAATCCTTTGGGAAGTTCTTTTATTATTGAACTTTCAAATAAAGAAGAAATCATGATTATGGTGTTCCTCCACTAGAAGAAGGAGAAAAACTTCCAATGTTAGAGGTTGAACCAGTTCTTCTGAATGTATAAGAAGAACTTCCTGCGTGTTGTGTTCCCTGTGGACTAAATGACCAGTTGGGATTAGCACCAGTAGAGTTAGGATTTCTCTGAGCTTGTTGTCTTGCTCTTTGTGCTGCTCTATTAGCAGATGCAGCGGCTCTCTGTTGATTCTGATATGCAGCATTAGCAGAAGCCTGTCTAGAAGCACCAGCAGAATACTGAGCTTCGAGTTCTCTTCTCTTCTGAGCAGCATCAGCGACCATTTGTCTAAGGTCTTCATCTTTAACGCCAGCAATCTTTCTAAGATAGACTGAGAAGAGATTGTATTGAGCAGCAGCTTGGTCAAATGCAGCAGTGTCTGATTGTCTGGCAATATCAGTCATTTGAATAGAGCCAATCATCTTGTTGGCAGCCTCTTTCATAAACTCAGACATCATATCCAAAGCAATGCCCCAAATAGCGACAAAGTCATACTGAATCATTAACGGACGTTTAGGGACTTTGGTGTTTACGCCAAGATAATCTCTATCAAGCCAAGTTGCGTACTTGTTATACAATTCATCTTGTTGTTTCTGAGTATTAGTCCTTTTGTCAAGTGTCTTACCTTTAACGTCCATTTGCAAACGGGTAAAGTTGTACTTGTCAAGACCTGTAAAGCCACCTTTCTCTTCCGGGAAGATAGAGATGTGTCCTTCTTTCTTAACAGTAATAGTAATCTTTGGAGGAGGCATATCAGGCAGATTAAATTTGGCAATAAGCCAAATCTTGTCTTGTCTATTGGACATTACTTGCCAAGGAATATTTCTGTTTCTGACATGGTCTTCAAAGGCTTTGAGATAAGTCTTGAAGAAGAGGTCTGCTGTTGTGGCATCCCAAGCTGTTCCTGATTTTAAGACATATCCGTACTTTACTTTATTTATGACAAATCTTGAAACTACAGCCGTAACGTTTGCATAAATGATATACAAAATTGCTTCTATTAAATTATGGAGTTCTACATTTTCAATACCAGATAATTCTGGGTCACGCGCTCTTTGTATAACTTTTGCATATGTAACACCAACAAAGGAAGCTACAAGAAACTGATGGAAATTTACTGGTTTCAAAAACTTAGCCAATCCCTTCAAAACAGCAGAAGCATTAATTCCTCTCTTCTTCCAGTTTTCTCTTGACTCTTTATTAAAGAAGAATTTAAGTACCCCTTTGAATGAATCAGCAATAATACCTTCGGACAATTCTTTATCAGGAATAATAAGTTCTGATAAATCTTCAGATAGATAGAAACCAAATGTTTCTTCCATTTCTTTTTTCAAGGAAGGATAATCAATAAGTTTAATTAATCCTTCAACAATCAACTTATTACTACACTCCTCAACCAAGTCTTTTTGTGCAAGATGTTCTTTAAATCCAGAGAAGTTATAAACTTCCCTTTGCTCTTGAACTGGAATAAGTTTAGATTCGGAAACTTCATTAGTAGAAGAATCTTTTTCTTTACCTCTCTTCCAGTCATTAAAATCAAATTTCTTTTTGTTCATCAAGATAAACTCTTTATTATTATAACTTCTTGAATTTTCTGAGAATTAGGTAAAAAGAAAGGCTCCTTAACTGGAGCCTTTAGTTCTTTATGATTAACGTTTATTAACGACGTTTACCAAAGATGTCAGCAAAAGAAGGGGCAGTTGCAGCAGGAATCTTTGCATTAATTCCATAGCTTTCATTTACTTTCTTTTTCTTTTTGTCTTTTTCGTTCAACTGTTCATCATCTTTCATGCTGTCATCAGAAGAAGAATCATCAGCATTGTCTTCGTCATCATCTTCTTTCAGGTTACGACCTTCATTCAGGAATTCTTGGGTAACAATAGCCTCAACCAGAGCAGAGAATCGTGGAAGTTCGATTTCCTCACTCAGGTTATTTGCAGCATTGATTACACGTTCACGGGTAAAGTCAGACAAAGTACGAGTTGCCTCAGAGACGACAAATGCACGTTGGAACTTCTTAGTCTCGTAATCAGAGAGTTCAAGTTCATTACGAAGAGTTGCTACCTCTTCTTGCAGTTGAACGACTTCAGCAGCAGCAGCACTTTCCATCAGTTGAGTGGCATCAATTCCAATGTCTCGCAGACCTTCAACCACTTTCTCCATACCAGCACGAATTGTGCGGATTTCTTGTGCGACTTGCAGTTGATTGCTTACTTGGGCAACTTCCTCAGTCAGGGTCTGTTCATGCCATTGAATCAATTCTTCTTCAAGGGTTTTCAGTTTTTCTTCTGCTTTGCTTTCAGCCAGTTCTTGTTGGGTGGTTACGGTTTCAGCAAGTTTCAAATCATATTGTTCTTGCAGTTCTGTACGAGCAGCATTAATAGCTTCATCAATTTGGGTTTTAATAGATTCAGCAAGTTCACTTGCGTTTTCAACACCAGAATCTTGCAGAGCTTCAGTAATTTCTTTCAAGGTTTTCATAATTGTTTTAATTTCCTTTTGCAAAAGAGTTAAATAATTGTTTACATTATTATTTTTATTTATTGATTTCTTTTAAAGAAGAAGAGACAATACTTTCTACTAATTCCTTAAAGAGAACTTCTCTATTTCTCTTCACTCTAACAGCTTTATCAATTTCTTTCTTCAAGACTTCATTGAGTTCACCATTACCAGTCATAACCCATGACTTAGACTCCATGATTGCAGTCATAAGAGCATCAGGCGCGCTTGGATTAGAGACAACATCAATAGTCTTGAGAATCAAATCTTCTACTAAGGCAACACCACCTTTATGTTTAACTGTTCCAAATCCTCTAGAAGAAACACCAATGGTAATTCCCTCTTTAAGAAGATTGTGAATAATGTTTCCACATCTTTGTTCTTTAAGAACCTTAGCTTTACCAATAATATTGTTTCCGTCTTCTTTAAGATTCAATATCTTGATTGCGGCTCTTTCATAATTGATGGTGTTGGAGTTCTGTGTGGGATGTTCCAATTCTCCAATAAGACCTCTACCTGAAATAGTCTCTAAGAGAGGTCTTGTCGCCTCTTGTAACAGTTTCTTAGGATAGATTCTTCCATTGCCATTCTTCACCTCAGCTTGCATGAAGATACCTTCAATGAAGTATGACTTGTCATTTGGGTTGTCTTTATCCTCTGACTCTTGAAGAAGAGTAAGTTCATCTAACGATGTAGTCTCAGAAAGAAACTGAAACTCTTTCTTTTTCATATACTTAATTCCTAATTAGCTAATTTATAAAGGATTTTTGTTTTTACCCCTTACCGACCCCACCTATATACATGGGGACTAAATTCACATAACAAAAAGGCTCCAATTAAGGAGCCTTTGTTTTTCGTCTTTTTATTAGAAAGAAGTTCTTTCTCTTGATGTAAACGTCTGAGCGTTTGTAAGAATGAAGTTAAGGAAGATACGTTGAATAGAATGATGCGGAAGAATATAAACATCAATATTCAGGACACCAGTCTCAATATCTCGTTCTGTATTGTTTGTGGAGTCACAGACGACCTCAAAAGCACGAATACCATACTTAGCTTGAACTTGCAGAAGGAATGGTTCAATCAAAGACTTAATACGATTTCGGGTAACATCATCGTTTCGTTCAAAGAGACCATAACGAACAGCAGCAGCAACACTTCTACGAACCTGAATCAACATTCTCCGAATGCCAACCTCACGAAGAGCAGAAGGACGAGTCATGGAAGTTCTGTCACCCAGAAGAACAACGCCATAACCAGCATCAGCCGTAATACGGTTTGCAGAAGACTTGTTATAAAACAAGTTTGCATCTTCCTCTGAATAGTTGATTGCACATTTGACTACGTTCTTATAGATGCCTCGGTTATAACCAGCAGGACTTTCCCAGACATCTTCTACAGCAGCCATCAATCCAGCAGTTCCCATAGAAGCAGGAACCCAATAATTCCCATCAGTGTGTAAATCATATTCCAAGAACCAGTTCGGCGCATAGAATGCGTATGAAGAAGAGATGTTAAGTTCCTTAAAGAAATCATTAACAGCTTTTGTTGCTTCGTTATTAGTCTTATTCAGAATCTTGGAGAGAGGCAGAGAGTAAACCACAATACAATCTTTACGCTTCTCTGCAATGTTATTCACACAGTGACGAATGACTTTTGCCATGTCAGTGTCTGGAACAGCAGTAACAGCCAAGACGTCAATGTCATAAGCATTTGCGTTTTCATATGCTGAATAAGCACGAATGTAATCGTCTAGTTGAGGAGCGGTTCCATTAGTGCCATTCTTCAGTTTGTATGTGTACTTAGCCAAGTTATCAGCAGAAGGTGGATTGGTTCCATCAGCACCTTTTTCGGCGACTTTCAGTTTCTTATACTTGGAATAAGTACCATCACTCTTAAGAAGAGATGTTCCCCATTCAGCATCATACCCAGCAGCGGCAGTGTCGTATTTATCAGCAGCAGGTTTATTGGCAAAGTAAATGTACTTAGAACCTTCATTAATCTTGGTCTTAAAGTAAGTCTTCTGACCGTCGAAGTCTATACCATCTTTTGCTTTAGAGAGAAACTCCCACTTCTCAAGAATTTCCCCTACGTTGCCTGAAAACGCCCCAGTAGCATCCAAGATGACCATATGGAATTCATCTGACGCTTCAACACCAGCTTTTTCTGCTTGATGTGAACTTCCGGGTTTATTTGAGAAGAGATAAGCGTATTCCCAAGTATCAAAAGTGTTTTCATCAGCAATCTCTACTGTAATTGCATTACCCAATTCACCAGCATATTTAGCAATGAAGGTAATACCAGTAGTTGAGGTAGAACTCAATGAATCAAACTTAGCACGGTTCTCTACAAGAAGACCAGCAGTCCCGTCTGTCGCATTGAGAGCAGTAGCTGAATCAGCAATACGAGTTACATAGACGTTTCTAGTGTAAGAGAGAACATCAGCAGCAGCAACATAAGATTGTGCGTTTTCTTCTGACGGTTTACCAAACGTTTCTTGTAGGTCTCTTGTTGCAGGAGTTTGAAGAGGTTCATTAATCGGCCCCCAGTTGAAGATGCCAGCAAGACCTACTCTGCCGACGTCTGGGGAGGGAATGTATAGCGAGCGGTCGGTTTCTGTAACCGTCACGCCCGGCGAAGACCATTGGATAGCCATAGCGTTCTTTGTCCTTTATCATGATAAATAATTGAAATTACAGAGAGATTTTTATTTCTAGTAATAAAATAATTACTTATCTCTATAAACAGACTTGATGAACCTATAGTTACAAATATTAAAAAGCCCTCAACTAAGAGGGCTTTTTAATTAATATTACAATTTTGTTATGTAATGTAATGAAATGGTTTTATAACCTCTTCCTAATTCTTTCTTATAAGACGTTTTCTTTTCTAATTCAAAACCAGTAAGTTCTCTTTCCAAATTTCCTAAAACATCATATGGTTCATTAAAAGAAATAAGAGAAGAGACATCTTCAAAGTTAGATGCAAAGGTTAAAAGAACATCTAATGACCCTTTATAATAACAACCTAATTTCCAACAAAATCTGACAATTTCTTTATCTCTGTGTTTCTTCCATCGAGACTTAGTCAAAGCTAAAAGACATATCAAGTCATCTTTATAATCCCTAAGACCATAGTAAGTAACTTTGTTAGAAGAATAAGGAACTCTTCCTTTAATGTTATTTCTTTCTAAGAAGATGACAGCTTCTTCTTCTGATACAGTTGTTGGAATCAAGTCTTTAATGTCATAGATTTTAATGTTGTATTCTTTGTCTAAAAGAAGCTGTTTAACAAAAGCATATTTATAGACCAAGTCTTTTACTATTGGTAACTGTCTTTCATAATTATCCATACAGTCGCAGTGTTTAAACACCAGAACATTCTTATTCTTTTTAACAAATTCTCTTCCTTCTTCTGAAAGGTAATGTGGAAAGTCTGGATTATTATCTAGTAAGAAGAAATGTTCTTCTGGTGGTTCAGTATTAGAGATTAATTTTATGATGTTCATTTCTCTTCTTTTCTCCTGTTGTTAACAATAGTTTGAGCTTCACTTTTACTTCTTTTGTTTATGTTATGTTCTTTTAGAACCCTATTAACAACAATCCTAGAAATAGAAGTTTCATTTTCTTTAGAGACAAGTTCAGCAATCTTTTCAAGTGAGTTTCCTTCTTGATAAAGTTCAATGATTCTTTTTTCGTTAACTTCTTTTCTGTTTGATGGAATGTATTTGCCTTTCTTGCAAGACATATGACACGATGCAAAGCCATAAGGATTCTCTTTTCTTGGTTTTAGTTCATTAGCTTTTCCACAATAAGGACAATAAGCAGATTTACCATCATACAAAAGGAAATAAACCTTTCTTTCAAAGTCTGGAAAGTCTTTTGTTTCCTCTGACTCCATTAGTTCTTCATAGAGGTTAAATTTATCTAATCTTTTCTTAGTGACGTAGTGTTTACCTCCGTCTTCCTTAAAGAAACATTCTTTAATCTTTTCTTTAATTGTTTTCATAGTTAAAATTCTCCTTTGTTAAACGATTTATAGAAGGTATGAAAAGAATGATGAAAGCCTTTATCATCTACTCTTCTTTGTGGTGTTGAGAAAAGATGATTGAAGTCAGAAACGAATGCTTCACCAATGGCATATTTATCATAAGGAACTACATTAAAGACGACACCACCATAATCTCTTTTAAAAGGAAAGTGCTGAATCATCTTACTTAAAGCGCCCAGAATATTTATTTCTCTTCTGCAACAGAATCTGGATATTTCTAGATTTATATAATCTTTCATTATCTTTTTTTGATTGAAAGAAACCATTGCATAAATGGAAGAAGAGTTAAGAGTAGAAGTTAAACAGATATTAACAAAAGAATCATTAATTCGTCCTTTAATATGATTCCTTTCATAAAACGTATTAGCTTCCTCTAATGTGGCAAATCTTACATCAAAGTTAATATAAGTAAATTTGCCTTTATTGTCATCTAACATCCAATGAATAATTTCTTTATTTGAAGTCCATTCATTCTCTGTAAAGATGAAGTAGTTGTCATCTTCTTGTTCTCTGTAAAATTTATTTCCTTCTTTAGAAAGATAGTTTTTATCTTTTGAGTTTCTATCTAACCAAACTTCTTTTTCTTCAATAATTTCTATTGTCATAGTTTTAACCTCTCTTTTGTTCATTGTTTGTAAGAGTATAGCATGGCGAAAGGAAAGATAAAAATTACTAAATGTAAATGTTATATTACATTAAATTATTCTTGTGATGTAAATAATCTTTCTTTTATACAGTGGTTTTAATAATGTACTTTTAAATTAAAAAGCCCTCAAATTGAGGGCTTTTGTTTAGTTTTTGGTTATTTATTAACCACCAAACTTCAAGTCTTTAATCGCAAACTTGGTGTAGTAGTAGTTTTTACCTTTAACCCAAGCATCAGAGGCTTTGTCAGAGTCAGGAACGATAGGATTTTGAGCGTAAGAAAATCTCGTTTGCATACCCAGCGCGTTCTTGAAATCTGCTGTAACATCAACACCTTGGTACATAGTCAACGGAACATACGGACAATAGAACATACCGTTATCCATTTCGTTAGCGCCTTTATAACCAATCAGAACACCGTCATGGGTAAGGAACGGGTCAACATAAACGCGGGTTCGACCATTAACGATACCAGCATAAGTATTAGTCATAACATCAACATTCAGGCTGCCCTGATAATCGGTGTCATTTTTCATAATACCTACGTTACCCAACATAGAGGCTACGTTAGCAGAGGTCACGATGAAGTTACCACGACCACGACGGTTCAAGAGTTGCAAACGGTTAGCTTCGAGTTCGATTGCCATCCACAAGCCGAGAGCGCGTTCGCCATGCCACCGACCATCCGAACCTGTCAAGTAATTAAACTCACCCGGAGTTGCAAAACCTTGACCACCCGGAATAGCAATGTGATAAAGACGACGGACAAATTCTTGGTTGAGTTCCAGAGTGATTTCATCAGAGAGGATTTCAGTCAGAACTTGACGAGCCGAAAGACCATGAACTGCCTGCATATCCTTTTCGATTTCGATTGAGTAATCGGCACGGAGTTGACGAGTCTTAGCGGAGATACCAATCTTCTTGATGTCCAGACCCATTTTTTTCCATTTGGCTTTTTCACCTTCAGGAGTGTCCATACCAAAACCAGTCTTGGACAGAACGTCAGTCGCAGCAAGGAACGGGTTATCAGTGTAGTCAGAAGTGCCTTTACCAGAGTGGGCGGTATCTACTTCTTGGAAGAGAGCTTCTTTACCTTTGGTGAAGTCAATCGGAGTGGAACCATCCGGATAACGTGCGTGTAGGGCAAACGCGACAGAGTCCGGCATAGTCATCGGTTGAACACCTGCAAGGTCAAATGCAATCAGTTTAGGAGTAATCCGACGAGCCATTTGCAACATGACGTTTTGCCAGTTCTGGACTTGCGGGGTCATGTTAATGTCTTCACGCAGGGAAGTCAGGTCAGTGGAGAATTGTTGACGTTGGTTTTCCAGAAGAACGGCAGTAACCTCACGTTTATGTTTGTCTTCAATATCAGTGAGTTTAATATACGGGTCGATAGATTCAACCAGTTCTTCACGGGGAGTCATAAGTTCTTTACTCATTGTTTTTAATTTCCTTTAAGTCTTAAAGTTTTTGTTTACTAACAATACTTATTTTTGTTATTTAATAAAAAGTTCTTTTGAAACAGTCAATTAACGGTTATAGTAATTAAAGAGACCACTTTGAACTTGTGTTCTTCTTTGATAATCTGAGGAGTCAAATGACGCTTCTTTTTGATACCCTCCATCATTCCTGAGTCCGATAAGAGAAGAGACATCTTCTTTGGAAGGTCTTCTAAACTTACTGTGTTCTCTGGTATTCATTTGAGTCGGGTCTTTATAAAGGTCTTCTTGTGCTTTTAGAGCTTGTTCAAAGTAATAAATGATTTCTTCTTTTCTTGTTGCTGTTGTAATAGGAAGAATCTTTAAGAACTTATGTTCAAGTCTGAATCTGTTATTCATCTCTGCTGAGAGGATTACTGGGTGAGGATAATTTCTAAAATTGAAGACTAGTTTTCCTACCCTGTGTGTTTTCTCAACAGTGATAATTAGATTCTTTCTTGCTATTTCGTCTAGGGCGTCGTATATGTTGTGCCAAGCTCTATAAGCAAGAAACCTGAAAAAATTATCAAGGTCTTTCCTATCAATTCCTATTGCCTCAGAAAGAAGAGCCATCTGGTTCATTGTTGCTGTTGACTTTGTTGTTCTGCTTGTTGAAATGCTTGTCGCATTGCTTGTTGGTCTTCTCTCCATTGTGCAAACGTCATTGGTGGGTTATCTTGAAAAACCCCATAACCAAGTTCTGTGTTGACTTGGTAAGTGGGATTAAAGTTATCTAATGCTGGCATTTGATTGCTTACCTCTTTTCTTTAAGTTATTGAATTTACTATTGAAGATTTTTAATAGTTAAAATTTCTAATAGTTAATATTATTGAAAAGAGAAAGATGGCGGCATTAAGAGCACAACAAGCTCCACAGGTGGGAATTGACTTTATTGATACAATGGACAATATTGATTCAGTCAATGGTGGAAAGAATAATCCTTTAAGAAGATTTAATCCTGCATACGGATATGCAATGGATAACTTGTCAGCATCTCGTGAAGTTCTTAAACAAATGAGAGACAGACCTTTGGGAAACACTAAGGTAAAGAAGAGTCCAAGTAATAGGGAACTTATTGCCTCTCAAAACCAATTCATAAAGGCTATGTCTTCTTCTAGTGGATATGCCAGACCAAATAGATATTTAGTTGAGTTTAATATGCCAAAAGGGATTAATGAATATCAACGTATGGCAAGACAAAGTGGACTTGGTGATAAAGCTGGTGGAGCATTCGATACTCAAAAAGTAGGTATTCTCTGTTCTGCAATATCTGTCCCACAGAAAACATTGCAAACTTATGAACATAAACAATTAGGTGTTTCATATAGAGTTCCTCACAGCCTTCTCTTTGACCCAATCATTCTTACCTTTTACGTTGACGGAGACTTTGAGGTAAGAAGAATGTTTGAGGCTTGGCAAGGACTTATCGTTGACTCCAAGTCTGCTGTCGTTTCATTCTATGATGATTATGTTACAGAGATGACTGTATCTGTTTTAGACGTAGAGGGATACATTCGTTATTCCTTAGTCTTCGAGGATGCGTGGTGTATGTCGGTCGCTCCTCTGGATTTAAGCTACTCCTCTAATAATGCTGTTCTCAATATGTCTGTGACAATGTCCTACAAAAGATTTATAGAAAAGGTGGATTAAGAAATGGGAAGACCAGCAGCAAGATTACATGACTTAGGCAGTGGTCATATGTGTTATCCACCACACGATGTCATTAAAGCCAGTGAAAACGTAATTATCAATGGACAAGGTGCAGCAAGAGACGGTGATGAACTAAACAAACATTGCTGTCTTATTGACTGTCATGATAAAGGAACCATCAAAGCTACAAGCTCTACTGTCCTGATTAATGGATTGAAAGCAGGAAGAATAGGAGATAGGGTTACTTGCGGAGGAGCAATGATGACTGGCAGTTCAAATGTTCTTATAGGTGATTAATAATGCTTAATAAATTTCCTGTCGTAGATTATTCCTTCTCTGATGGAATAAGAAGAGAAATTGCTAACTTTACTGTTTCTATTCTTATAGAGAAGATGAACCTTACCAGTGACGTCATCTTTAAACCACTGGTGATAAGAGAGGGAGACACAGCTGAGATTGTCTCTAATTTTATTTATGGTAATCCTTCTTTCTGGTGGACTGTTCTTTTAGTCAATGAAGCAATAAACCCATTTAACTCTTGGCTTAGAAAAAGAGAAGAAATAGAGTACGCCAATAAAGGAATCAATGATTTATTATTCTTTATTGACACAAGGACTAATAGAATCGTTGATGATATTATGTTTGAGGAAATGAAGAAACTTCGTGATGAAGGTAAACTTCTTCCTGAATACATTAATCCTGTTTATAGAAATGAATATGACTTGGATAAGAATGAAGTAATGCGGAAGATATGGGTTATATCTCCAGACTTTATTCATACCTTCGTACAACTCTACGAAGACCTTTTAAAAGAAAATGATAATGAAATAGAAAATACATTTGTGAGATAAAGAAAGAAACAATTTGTTCACCTCTCTTTTTGTTTTCTTATCTTTTATCTCTTATTTAGCTTACTGCAACACGCTAAGGATTGCGACTTTAAAGAAGAATGGTTTGTTAGTTCATCCAATAATAAAGCGGTAAGTAGTTTAAAGAAAAACTAACCGTATAGCCCCACAGAAGGTTTCCTCCTCCTTACTTCTGTTGGGGCTTTACGTTATGATAAATCAATAAAAGAAGATAAGGAGAAAAGAAGAGCATCACTACTTTGTAGAAAAACTTAAAAACCCAGTAAGTATGCGGCTTGTATAGCATCTCTAATTTAGTCCGGACGTATATAGGTGGTGGTGTGTCTTCTCCTACAAGAAAAAAGAATCCTAGTTAAGGATTCTCTTCTTCTTATAAACTATTAAATCTAGTTAAGCATAATCATAGAGGCTTTATGTGTTGCTGTTCCACCAGAGGTAAAGGTTGAATTAGCTTCTACTTTAAGGTCATAGTTACCCGTAACTTTTAATTCATAATTACCTTTAACCTCACCTTTATAGTTTCCCTCAACTTCCATATTTACATTTCCCTCTACTTTAAGATTTGCATCTTGTTTTGTAGAAACAAAGACTGACTTATCTGTATGAAGATAAATATCTCCCTTAGTCATAGTCCAGTGTTCTTTCTGTCCATGAATGACAACAACACCCTCTTTGTCAATCTCTATATCTGTCCCAGATGGATGTCTATAGTGAAATCTTTGTGAACCAGCAGTATCATCCAATTCATAAATATGTCCATTGACTGTTTTAGTCGTATGACACCAAGGATACTTTGCAGCAAAGTTTGTGTCAGGCTCTTGGAACTCTCCACCAAATGGCTTCTTACCTTTTAGCCTTTTCTTCTTTGGAATCTTTTGTTCTTCTCTGGCATTTCCAAAAACGTCTGAAATACCATTAGGCGCTCCAAAGAAAGAAGACATATAGACAGGCTGTTGAGCATCTGTCCCATCAAGGAAGAATCCAAAGACAATAGCTCCTTCATAAATTCCCGTAGGAGACCTACCATTCCCATCAGAGGAAAAAGAGTTCATTGAGCCAAGAGGAATAGCCCAAGGTAATTTAGCCTTCTCTATTCCATCATAAAAGCCAAAACACTCTATCTTCAGTCTTCCTCGTTTAAGAGGGTCGTTGTGGTCAACAACCTTTCCTTGAAACCAAGTGAAAGTATTCTGAAAGTAGGAACGAACGTCCTCTGTTAATGGATTGTTATGTGACACTTAATCTCCTTTATAAAGACTTACAACCACCCCATTCCTTACTCTTTAGTAAATCCTTAAGAATGGCTCAACCATGCGGGTTTCAAGGGATGCTACATTTGCAGATGATATGGAGTAACAGTTTTTATCTGTTAGGGTTATACACATATTGATTATTACCAATAGGTGTTGTTACTTCTCCACCAGAAGAAGATAACGAGCCATCTTCAAAGCCTTCTTTGTTACCATCATCTTCTCCATCATTGTTGTTATCTTCTTCAGGAGCTTCATCTTCTATTTGAGACTTCATATCTTTAATCTCTTTATCAGTAAAACCTAAGACTTCCTTCATGATGTATTGCTCAGAGAAGAACTTACCGATGTGAGGAGAGTAAGCATCCAAGAGTTCTAACTTGGCTCTTTGTTTTTCTGTCTTCTTAATCTCTGTAAAGGAGTTATCTTCTGTAAACTCCCAGTAGAAATCCTTAACGACGTGCTTGTCCCACTCTGCCTCTGTCAAAGAACCTCTAAGGACTAACTCAGTCTTAAGAATCTTCTCAATCAAAGGCATGAAATGGTCTCTGAGATGGTCTATAAATCTCTTAAACCTGTATTCATCTCTTTGCATTTCAGAGACTCTTCCAAGAAGAAGAGTGGACTGTTGTTGCTCTGGATTTAATCTTCCAGCAGGAACGTTCAAGGCTCTATAGAACTTGTCTCTCAGGTATTCAATATCCTTTGTTACGCCTAAGTTCTCTGCACCACCTAGGGTTTGTATCTCTGTCCCTCTTTGTCCATCTCTTCTAGGCAGATAGTAATCCTCTGTCATGGCATGAACAGTCTTTCTGTTGATGAATGCACCAGTGGAGGAGTCAAACACTGTCTTGTTATTAAAAGTATTCTTAATATCATTCACATACTGCATTGCCTTCTGTGAACCCATATTACCGACGTCCACATAAAAAGCTCTACGTTCAGGCGCTCTAACAATACGGTAAATCATCATGGCTTCTTCCATCATGCGCATATTGTTAAAGGGAATAATTGCCTTATACAAATGTGACAAGACTGTATTGTTCTGTCTGTCATAAAGACCTGAGTCTGCATACGCTATTGCATATGAAGAAAAGTTAATGCAATAGTTCTTATTGGACAGGTCATTTCTAAAACCATTCCAGAATGTCTCTAAGCGATTATTCTTCTGTTGCTCTGGTGGAATATAAAGATAGAAGTAATCTGACCTTGCAACGTCAACCAGACCTGTCTGACGAGAGATAAAGTCTTTCCTGAATCTTCTGATAAACAATGGGTCTATTGGCTGAAGATATTTAATCGTCTTCTGTTTATCATCCACAGCAATATGGAAGAAGAATCTTCCATCAATGTACCACTGTCTAAGAATTGAATGACCTTCTGTGTCAAAGTTAAGAAGAACATAATAAATATATTCAAATGCTTCTTCTATCTTCTTTTGGACAGAGGATGGAACATTTGATTTAGGCTTAAACATTGGCTTGAATGCTGGTTCTCTTCCATCAGCAGCAAATACTTCATTAATGATTTCTTGTATTGCTTCATCAACATCAGAAGAGATAGCCATATCCCTATATGTCTTTATTAAATCATATTCCCCTTTCGGAACAGAAGAATTTAATGTAGAGAATCCAAAGGAAGTTCTTAAATAAGAATCCGATTCTTTATCATCAGGTAATTCTATTGACGTTGAACCATCATTGGGAGACTTTACTGAATAAACAGTAGGAGAAGTTCTCTTCAAAGAAGAAGTAGAGATTGGGTCAAGGTCAACATCTATTCCCGGTGCTGACGGATTAATAGAGGGTTTGATAGGTGAAGTCATTTGTTACGTCGTGATTTGTTAGCTAGCTTGTAGAAGATTTTAGAGAGGGAGAGGAGACGGGAGAAAGAAGGAAGAGGGCATCACTACTTTGTAGAAAAGTTTAAAAACCCAGTAGTTATGTGGCTTGCAGAGGATGTGCACTTTTCAAAGAGATAAGACGCAATCTTTTTCCTCACAAGAAGAGAAGTAGAAAGAACACTAACACAACCATTCCTTACTTAGAAGTAAATCTTGAAGAATGGCTTAACCATGCGGGGTTCAAGAGATGCTATATTTGCAGACATCAAAAACATGAAGATTTGAAAGAACATCTTCTTCTCTAATCCTTTCTGAATAGCTTTCTAAGACGAGATAACCCCATACCCTTTATAAGTTATTCCCTAAGACCTTACATCGCCTCTAAACGTCTCTTATAAGCTCAGAGAATAAGGTAATCTCTCACAAATGAAGAGATGAAATGATTAGGTAATAGGGTAGTAGCGGGTAGGGATGTATAGGTCTAGATTTATTAGAGAAGAGCATACGGATTTGAGAAGAATTAATAACTAAATTTACTAACTATAAATATTTAATCCTTCTTCTTCTTTAAAACTGTCTATAAAAACATTACAGACTTTTTACTATCTCTGTAACCCGCATGGTTAAGCCATTCTTAAGGATTTACTTCTAAGTAAGGAATGGTTATGGTTGGTGTTTCTTGTGGATGGTTTAAGAAGGTGTCTCATACTTCTCTTGGAGTTCTTTGTAGCCCTTTAGTAAGTGTCGTATGGAAACAAGGTACATCGTCTGTAAGCCGCATACTTACTGGGTTTTTATGTTTTCTACAAAGTAGTGATGCCTCTTCTTCCTTCTTCTCTCTCTCTCTTTTCTCTTCCTTCTTTTCTTCTCTTTGTTACAAACTATTTATCTTTCATTTAGAACAAACCACCAACATTCTTTTCATGAAGAACTAAGAAGTAAAACCCATTCTTGTTACACCAGTCTTCTGCTGCTCTCCATTTATCCATATTGTTTTGATAAGTTGTACTTTCTCTTAAATATCTTCGTTGAGCATTAGCTTTCTTCTTTGCAGAAGAATTGAGTTTTGGAGGAATTGTCTGTGAATATGGTTTTACTTCAATAGCCAATTTCTTCTTTGTTCCATCACTAGTCATAAACAAGACAACAAAGTCCACAAAGTATCTTCTTGTCTTTCTTTGCATAGAGTCGAAATAAGGAATGACTAATTCTTCACTTCCCCATTGAATGACTTGTGGGGATATATCTAACTTAACCATTAATCTTCTTTCCCATCCAGAACGATAGACAATGTTATCTACATCTCCTAAGTATTTCTCTGGATGAATGGGTGTGTATTTGCCTTGTAAGGTATTTGATGCCATTTGAATGTGTGTTATTTGTCTTCTGGAAGGACTGTATTCATTTGTAGGAGACGCTATCTTCTATTACCCTTAGTTACCCTATTAGTAGAGAAAGATAACGTCTCAGAAAGGAATTTAGACTCCTTTAGAAAGCTCTTACTTGCGTTTCAATAATCCAGTCTTTTACTTTCTGACTTCTGATAATGTCATCAATACCAAATTCATGAACATCAAAAGAAGGAAGGTTTCTTGCAACAGTGATAAGTCTTTGTATGCCACTACCTTGTTTACCCACTCCTTCATCAAGTTGGACAAAGTCTCCTGTAAAGGCTACTTGACAGTTTTCTCCTACTCTTGTGTAGATAGTGTCTATTTCATGGAAGGTCATGTTCTGAACTTCATCCACAAGGATGAAAGTATTATCAAAAGTTAATCCTCTTAAATAAGAAGAAGAAAGAAAAACAAGCTCTTCTTTCTTCTTGAGTATGTCGTAGGCATCTCCTCTTCCCACAAGTTCATTGATAAGTTCTCTGTAAGGAGCTTCATAGGCAGATAACTTCTCTTCCTCTGTTCCGGGAAGGAATCCTAAATCTCTTGTGGGGACTGCTGACCTGATGATAAGTATTCTGTTGATTACTCTCTCTTGCAGACATTTGAGAGCATAGTAGAGGGTTAAATATCCTTTTCCAGTTCCTGCACAACCATGAACGACAACATCCTTCTGTTGGAAGAGAGAAGAGAGATAGTCCTTCTGGTTTTCTGTCTGAGCAACTACTTCTCTTGCTGACTGGTAGAAACTGTCTTGTGGTCTTTTGGTTTTGGTCTTTGCCATTTGGTGAAATCCTTTGTAGAGGAAGATAAATGTTTTGTAAGGAAGTCTTACAAAAGACATTTTAAAGTGTTATGAAGTATCGTCTTAAAAAGTAGTGATGCTCTGTAAGCCGCATAAACACTGACTTTTTTATGTTTTCTACAAAGTAGTGATGCCTTCTCGCTCTTCTTCTCTCTTTCTTTCCCTTTTCTTTCTCTTCTTCTTTCTTCTCTTTTATTGTTTAATGTTTATGTCTTTATTTCTATATATGTGAATTTAGTTTAATGTTTGTTTCACCACTTATGTTTCATGTTTATAAATCTTTCTTCATATTGATTAGGTAGAAAGTACACATCCTCTACAAGCCGCATAAACACTGACTTTTTTATGTTTTCTACAAAGTAGTGATGCCTCTTTCTTTCTCTCCCCCTCTCCCTCTCTCTTCCCTTTTTTCTCTTTACATTTCTTCTCTTCGTCTATACAATCTAATGAATAACTCTATTCAAACAGGAGACTATTCACAAATGAAGCAACAAACACTCTTCTCTTCTTCTAATGTCGTAAGCATTACAAAGGCAGAGAATCATAGAATTAAGTTACACGGTTTAACAAAAGAAACTGTGGAACTCTTATACAAACATTTCTCTTACGTTAATGAATCGACCAAGTATCAAGACAAGAAGAGACTAGGGACAGTTACTGTTACACGTTTATTCAAAAAGACTGATAAGACCATTCCTGCAATGTTCTTGTTTGATGTTTGTTCTCTTCTTAAAGAGAATGAAATACCCTACAAGGTAGATGATTCATTAAAAGATGTTAATAGTAAGGAAGTTGTTTCTTCTCTTTATGAAGGATTCTTAAACAAAGACTTTAAGAAGAACTTTGAACCTCATGAACATCAGATAAAAGCAATAACAACTCTCCTTAGAAGAAAGAAAGGGTTTGTTGAGATTTCTACTTCTGGTGGAAAGTCTTTTGTAATTTATGTCCTTGCAGGAATAATGGCTTTACAAGGAAAGAAGGTATTAATCCTTACTGACACAACAGCTTTGATTAAACAGTTGAAAGAAGACATTAAGTCCTATTCAAAGAATCCTGACTACTGGGAAGAGAAGGTAAAGTGTATTTACAGTAAGAGTGGTGACGACAAGAGAGACCCTAATGGGAGTATCTTTATATCCACATACGCTTCCATGAACGAAGATGATTTCTACTTTAAACGCTTTGATATGTTATTGGTGGATGAGGCGCATAAAGCTGTCGGAAACTCAATTACAGACATTATCAGGAAGACTTGGAATGCTCCCTATAGAATAGGGATGACAGGCTCTCTAAACGGCACTAAGGAGCATTTAATGCGGACGACAGAAAGGTTCGGTCAAGTCGTTACCTTGATTAAAGCAAGAGAGCTTATAAACAAGAATTTAGCAACAGACTTTTCCATTAAACAGATTTACATTAAGAGGGAAAGAAGTATTGGCTTTAACTCCTACAATGAATATATCTCTTATTTAACACATGACTACAACAGGACTAACTTTATTGTCGAGTATTTAAGAAAGAACGATAAAAGGAATATTGTTCTTCTCTTTAATAGAATTGTCTTTGGCAAGAAACTCTTCTCTGACTTGAAAGATGTCTTTCCAGACAGAAGAGTTGAGTACATATCCGGCGAGACTTCGGTTGATGAGAGAATGCGTATTAAGGAAAGCTTTCAAGAAAGAAACGACGTTATCTTAGTTGCCTCTTATAAGACTATTGCTACAGGTATTAATGCACCAAACCTGAGAACTATTCTTATGGCGGAGCCTTTGAAAGCGACAATCACAGTTGTCCAGAGTATAGGAAGAACTTTACGCAAATATAAAGGTAAGGAAAAGGCTGAGTTAATTGATTTGTATGATTCTTTGGGTTGGGGTGAGTATCACGCCAAACTACGTAGAGAGATTTATCAGAAAGAGGAACATCCCTATTCACATGAGGAAGTTACCATTGAACTCTCTGATGTTGATGAAGAGCTTTACTTGGATAAGAAGGCTGACAGTGATGTTTGGAATGGCGAAAATGATTAATTATTTCAAGGAGTTAATATGAATAAGAGAAAACTTTTAATTGATTATTCAGGTTTCATATACAGAAGCCTTTTTCAACTGAAAAGAGACTTAGCTATTTCTGATGAACAGGAAGAGATTGATATTAATGTCTTCTATCGTTATCTAAAAGATAATCTTCTGATTCTTATCAGACAGTTTCCACTTCACTTTCATGAATTACTTCTTTGTAAGGATGGAAAGTTTAGCTGGCGTAATGATGTTTTTCCTTATTACAAACAAAGAAGAAAGAACAAAAAGGTTGAGGATAAATTTGATTGGAAGAATTTCTTCATTCAAGTTGAAGAAGTAGAGAAAGAATTAGTAGAAGAAATTCCTTGTAGATTCTTCTATCATGAACAGGCAGAGGGTGATGATTTGATTGCAGTCTTTGCTGAACATTTCTTTAAACAAGAAGAGAAATTTACTGTCGTCAGTCAGGATAAGGATTTGACTCAACTTATCCACTTCTACAAGAATAAACAATATGACCCTCTGAAAGAAGAGTTTGTTAAACCTAAGATGTCAATCATTGAACACATTGCTCGTGGTGATGCTGCTGATGGTATCCCTAATATCTTTGGGGATGATGATACTTATCTTGTGGAAGGGAAGAGATGTCCTTCCATAACCAAGAAAAAAGTAGAGGAATGGGAGAGTATGGGTCTTAAAGAGTTTCTTCTTTCTATGAAGGATTCTCCCTACTGGAATAACGTAAGGAGAAATACTTTGTTGATTGACCTGAGAAGAATTCCAAAAGAGATTAGCAACGATGTTATAAAACTTCTGTAAAAGTAAAGGCTCCTTAGTGGAGCCTTTCTTATTATTAATATTCTTCTTATAAAGAAGCAGCTATTGCTCTTGAAGCTATCATTCCAATGGTAGAGTTCAAGAAGTAAATCCCTTCGTCAACGTCGTGTGCCTTACTGGTTGAAGGAATCTTGGTATTGTTAATGATTGTGTTACCTGCTCCATTAGATGAACCACCACCAGCATTAAGAATAGCCATTTGTACACCAGATGTATTATCCCTTGCAGCTTTGTCTTCTTTGGCATTCATGTAGTGTTCATATTTGTCTCTTACAGAGTCAGACAATCTTCCCATGATGGATGACGCTTCACCATAAACCTCTGAAGACTTATTGACAACATAATCTTTTGATTTCAATACCTTATCTTTTACAATAGGTGTATATTCTTCTACAAGTTCTTTACCTTTATTGACTGCTTGAACAGAAGACTCAATGGCTTTTGAAGTCTTATCAACTGCAAACTCTTTAGAGACTTTAACCAAAGAAACAGCCTTGTCTTTTGCCTTAGTAAAGAAGTTATCATCATTTGATTCCTGAACAGCAGAAACACCCTCTTGCAGAGAAGAAGAAATCTGTTTGGCTGACTCAACAATAGCATTAGCAAAGTCTTTTGTATTGTTTTCCAGAGTGGATTTGTACTTGTCGTACTCAACCACAAGAGCCGGGTCAAGACTTTTTAATGTATCTTTTGTAATCTCTTCGGATGTTCTTTTCTCTTCTATTCCAGCCGTAGTATATGTTCGTTTGGCATCATTTCCAAAGTCTATTGCTGAATAGATTACATTCTGTTTATTCTTCTCTTGTTGTTTTAGTAATGAAGCATATTCATCTCTAGCCAAGTCTTGTTGATGTCGGGGTAAAGATTGAATCTCTTGTATTCTTTTATAGGTCTCAGCATATTTGATTGCCTCAACATCAACATCGTCATAACCCTTCTTGCTTACTTCTTCTTGTTTAATCTGTTCAGTAACTTGTGGTGGTGGAGCATACTCCTTACCCACTTGTTGTAGATAATCCAAAGCAGCCTGTTCTTCTTGTGAAGGGGTAGCTGTCTGGTCATACATCTTTCTAGCGTAATACGCATTAACCAGAGAAGAAGCATTGTTAATCTCTTCTTCTTTTTGTTTCTCAATAGCCTCTAGGTCTTTATTGTGTTGAGCAATCTTCTTATTTCCTTTATCCACAACTCTAAGAGACTTCTCAAGACCAGAGCCAAGCAGAGCTTGCATTCTTTTCTGAGCAGATTTATTTCCAGTAAGGAATTGATTACCCATCTGGTCTATCTGTTCATCACTGAAGTTATAAAACTGTGTTGCTTTTTCACCTGACCTATGTTCAAGAGAATAAAGCTCCATTGAATTGAGACCTAAGTTTTTGGCAATCAATGCTCTTTGGAAGAGTTCATCATTTCTGCCAAATCCACCAAGTTCATACCCCGTTTTACTAACTCGTTCATAAAGAGCTTTATCCTCTTCAGTGACATCACCTGAAGACATATACTCTTCAACAAGTTTCTTTTTATCTTCCTCAGACATCTTGTCTATTGTCCCTGAGAGAAGATTATTGACTTGTTTGTTATCCCAACCGTAATTGATAAGGTTTCTACCTTTACCCATGTTATAGGCATCAACAAGATTAGGATTTGTCTTTGCTAATTCTTGTCTTTCTTTAATGGAAGTTTTAAGAGAAGAAGTCATGTCAGAGACTCTTCTTTCTACTTCTCTATACGACTCTTCCTCAGACATTAGATTGTCGTGTTCGTCTTTTAACTGAACACCAGTTCTCCATTCCAAAGCCTTCTTATCGTGATATACAGTAGAGAGAGAATCTATTAAATCTGCTTCACTCTTATTCTTTTCAGCTTCTTCTCTACGAATCTTATCGGCAGGAACTTGGGTATTATCTTTAATGGCTTCTAAGGTAGAGGTTTCTTTAACTCTTTGATTTAATTCAACATTACCTTTTGCTTGTTCTTCTTGGTCTTTTTTAAGTCTCTTCTGTCTTTCTTCCTCAATGATTCTGTTCTGTTTCTTCTGCCAAACAGCTTCTTGTTTATTTCCTGTCTGAATACCTTCTTCAATAGATTTCAAGACTTTAAGCTCTTCACTTTCTCCAAGAGAAGAAGAGATTTTTTCATTACTTCTACCAGCAGCTTTGTTATTAGCAGCCATTACTTCTTCACGGGATTGTAACTTTCCGCCTTTATTTAGACCTAGCATCTTTCCTAGGAAAGAAGACCTAAACCAATCTCCAAAAGTCTCAAATAGGGAAGCAAGACCCATCATAGCTTCACCAAATGGATTTAAGACTTTCTCCACAATGTTTGCAAGTTTGGAACCCACCCAAGCTAAAGGAGCAAGTAGATATTTCCAGAAGAACTTAACGACTAATTTAATGACTGCTCTTAATGGAGTTGTTATTGCATATAGAGTTTTAGCAATAGCCTTAACAGCAGACCAAAGAGCACTACCGACATCTTTAAAGAGTTGTAATATTGCATCAAAGTTAGTCTTTAAATCTGTCATGAATGTATCATCAAAGAAAGAAGAAACTTGTTCTTTGACTTTATCTACACCAGATGTAAGGTCTTTAACAAACTCAGACTCTTTAAGAGCTTCACCTTGTTTGACAAACCAATTCGTTACAGGCTCCATTGTCTTATTAAGCCAATCAAGAGCGGGCTTAGTCTCTTTCTTAAGCCAATCTAATCCTTCTCCCATAAGGTCATAGGATGCACCAGCCGCAGATACAGCAGTTGCACCAACAGCCGCTCTCATCAGTCTGGACTTCTTACCTTCAGCACCAGAAGACTGCATTCCTAACTTATAAGCAATAAAAGACAAATACTTATTACTGGTCTTAATAAGTGAGTTTGTCATTGCCTGTAGGTTATTTGTCTCACGAATAATGTTCTGCAAGAGAAGATTATTCCTTTGCATTACTTCTTTGGAAGTATTCTCGTCAATGGAAGTGAGACGTTGTGTCCAAATTTCAGGATTGAAATCTTGAAATCTATCATTAAATTCATCCCTGAAAGTTGAAATCTGTTCTACGACAGCAGGAGAATCTTTTTTAGATTTATTCTCCTTAAAGAAAGATGATTTGGACAGGTCTATTCCATTATTTCCTACTCTTTGACTATAAGTAGAAAGAGCAGTGATTATTGGTCTTGCAGATATGACGTTTACATCAATAGCTTCTCTTTTAGTAGATGATTTACTGAGAGAAGAAGATTGTTCTCCCATGTTTGATGTCGGCAGAAGATTGCCTAGTCTTGCATCTCCGGCATGAGCATTACTTCTTATTTGCTGGAAACCTTGTTTGTCATCATTAAACCCATACTCTCCGTGAGTGTTCATATAGTCTTTTCTGCGTAATAGTTTTCTTATAAAACCATTACCAAATCCCTTGGAAGAAAGACCTAATGCTCCTTGAGTATAGTTAGTTCCGTTTTCCTTATCAAACATTAAGGATGCAACAAGTTTATCCTTTATCTTAGGGTCTAATCCTTGTTTACGAATAATCTTATCCGCCTCTTTTTCTGCAAGGTCTTTCTCGTCTTTCTTGTCTCCCCATTTGACCTTATCACCCATTACAAAGTCGCCAATAGCAGCAAATGGGTTGAGTAGGGCGCTAGCACCCAATCTACCTATACGGCTATTAGCTACTCTTGAAGTATTAGAAGAAACTCTATTGAAAGCAGACCTAGACGCTCTTGATATAGAGGATGCTCTTTGTTGTGTCGTTCTTGCAAGATTTCTTGAAACATTAACTGCTCTACCACCAATTAATGCAGCGGCAGTCAATCCTTGATTTCCTGCTCTTCTTAATTGTCTTCCTTGTCTGGAATCCCATCCATTGTCTCTCACGTCTTCATATTCATCATACAAAGCTCTACCAGTCCTTTGTGCTGCTCTTGCAGCAGTCAGAGAATGGTTCATAGCACTTCTAGCGCCAGCAGCCACTAGTTGTCTAGCACCAAACCATAATATTTGCGGCAACATATTTTTCAAAATCCTTATAACTATCAACTACTTAGAATTTTTCATGACAGAAGTAAGGACTAATAATTACGACATTAATAATGTTTATAAGGACTTGGATTTATCTATGTCTGTTCATCCTCTTACAGGAAATTACAAAACTGTAAACGGAATTAATGCTGTCAAGAGAAGTATCAGACATTTAATGCTTTCTGCTAAATGGGACTTTCCTTTTAATGGAGATGTTTATGGTGGAATAACAGAAAGTCTATTTGAACAACTATCACCAACCTATTTAGCTTCCTTGGAAGCAAGAATGAGAGATGTCCTAAGTAAATATGAAAGAAGAATAGAAGTCCAAGACATTACATTTGAAGTTCAAGAAAATTCAGGTAATTTGTTCATAACAATTAAATACAGAATTATTGCAGTTGAACAAGTGTTTGAGACAAGAATAACTTTAACGAGAGAGAGATAAAAACAATGGATGAAAGATTTGAGAGAGAAAACTATCTTCTGCAATTCTTGCAAGATAAACAATATCCTCCGATTGCTATTGCAGTCTTGATGGCACAAGCCAAATTAGAGACTGACCGATTCAAGACTATGAAAGAATACGGTAATGCTGCTTACTTTAGTCGGTATGACGGCAGAAAAGACTTGGGTAATGTTAAGCCGGGTGATGGTGCTAGATTCCGTGGTAGAGGATATATTCAAATTACTGGCAGAAACAACTACGACAAAGTCGGAAAGTTCCTTAACATTGATTTGTTGACCTTCCCAGAACTTGCAGAGCAGCCTGACGTTGCTGTACAAATCTTTGACTGGTTCATTCACTTTGGTAACAGATTCAAAGACGGTAGAAACGTTTTGGATTGTGCTAAGGAAGGTGATATTGTCGGGGCAAGTAAACTGGTCAATGGCGGCGTTAATGGTCTGAAAGAACGTAAACAATACTTTGCCGAATATAAGGAGAAACTTGGCGTTGATGGTGCTGGTTTCTAATTAAAAAGAAAAGAAGAAAGCCCTCTTGATTGAGGGCTTTTTATTTGCTTTAACCTTCATGAGCATATGCGGCATAAGACAAATCATCAAACCGTTCTTTAAGGTATAGGTCTTCATCATCTTTAACCTTTTCAGGAATATCTCCTAAGACCTTAAAGATAATTCTGTAGTCTTCCCCATCATAAGAAGTGTAGTAGCAATATCCCTCTTGTTCAAGAAGGTTAAATGCAACCTCTCTTCTCTTGTCTGTCGTATTCTGTTTGACAAGAAGATAACAAGCATCATAGAGATTATCTTCATCAATGAAAAGAATCCTAGACTCTACTTCATATCTGCCTTTATAACGTTTAAGTTCAAATGTAAACATCTTTAATTTCCTCCTGATACAAATTTACGATAATCAATCGCGTTCTTAATGTTAAACCCTCTTTGAGAGAGTTGTTTAAGAAAGTCTTCCAATATCTTTAAGATAAGTTCTTTCTCTTTAAGTTCATTATCCAGTGTGTAGTAGTCTTCATCTGCTTTGATGTAAGTCTCTACATCAGTCTTAAGAACCTTTTGATGTTTTGGTCTTTCTTTATAGACTTCATCAGGAGCTTTTCCAAGCCAATAATCAGAGACTTCTCTTCTGACGACGTTAAGCTGGCTTTTAATTTGAATGACTTCTCTTGCAATATCAAAGTAAAGCATCTGGTATTTATTGTAAAGAGAAAGACAAGACAAAGACTCTGAATCCAATTTCATTTCATCAATAAAAGAATCTTTTTGCATTAGCTCTTTAAGTTTAAGCACATCCACGGTTATAAATCTCACAATTATTATAAAAACTATTAAAATTTACTTAAATCCAACTCTAAGAGTTGGAGGTAAACCGCATACCTGTATCGGATGGTAATTAAACTTTCCGATTGCTTTTGTTAGGATATTGTAAGCTCCATTAATGTCAGCATTAATCTCTGAACCATTGGATGCCCTAAACAAACCTCTTTTAACTCGTTTTCCTTTGTAAGAATCATGTTTACAAACTTCTTCATTGTCTAAGAAAGAACATTTGGAAGTGTAAGATTCTTCTTGGGTATTAACCTTTATTCCTTTATTGTTGCATTTATAACATAACATATTAAGGAACTTATAGAAAGGTAAATTACAAAACTTCTGATTATTTTTCTTTCCTAAATTAATATCTTGTTTCCAACCTTGGTTGTAACCAACAATGAGTGAGTCAATCTGATTGGAATCTAAATGATTTACTAATAAAGAACTACTTTTATGAAGATAATCATTTACTTTAAAGTTTCTTTTTCTGTTTAATTTATTAATCTTCGTTTTTATTGCATTTTTCTCTCCTTCATCTTTTGATATATCTAGTTTTGATTTCAATTTACTTACTTTTTTATTCCAGAAGTGATTTATAGACTTTATTACTCTACCCGAAATAAGAAAAGGTTTCATTTCGTTATTACTTACACAAGCCACAAGGTTATTAAGACCTAAATCTATAGCTGCAACATTGTTACCTTCTTTAAGTTTAATCTCGTCATCATCTTTGCAAACAATGTTAATCATATACCCATCATTAAATTTAGTGATAGTTACTTGTTTTATAGTTGTGCAATCAATACTCTTAGGAAGTTTAAACTTCAATTCTTGTGTGAATGTTTTTGGAACAGGTAGTTTAATAAATCCCTTCTTTAATGCCTTCTTAGATAAACATTGATAATCAAAGGTTATCTTATATCTACCTTCTGTCTTGTGTTTATACCTAGGAAGTTTAGCTTTCAAGTCAACTTTAAGCTTCCCAAAAAAAGATTTATATTCTTCATCAATGCCTTTAACAATATTCTGTGCCACTTTAGCTGGTAAAGCCCTATAATCAGGTTGATTAGAAGATGCAAACTCACCAACTAACTTCATCCATGAAATCTTTTTCTTAGCTTCTTTATAATCTTGTCTATGTCTATAAATAATTGAGTTATACAAGTTCTTAGACAAAAAAGCATAATTATCCAAAAATTTAAACAAAACGTGATTTGGATTAACAAATATTTTCTGTACTTTATAAGTCATTTAACTCTCCCCCTTAATAAACTAATAGTTACAAATTTCATATAAAAACATAAAACTTGTTTCAAAGTTTATATGAAATTCTAATCTGTATGCAATTTTATTTAACACTTGTGGTTCTCACCTTTTCTATATTATAGCTTCAATTTATATAATCTTCAAGCACCTCTTTTAAAATTGGTAAATTTAAATATTTAATAAATGCTTTGATAATGGGAATAACATCTTTATCCCATAGATTAGCAAATTTACGATAAGAAAACGGAATATATTTATTGTCTAGGTCAACAGAATACAATTCAAAAGAAACAATTCTTTCTTTATTATCAAGGACAGAACTAATAAAAAGGATTACACGGTTCTCTTGATAAATATAAGGAGTTATTGTGTTTCGTGGAAAGGAGAAGAAATACTGTAAACGCTCTGCTGCATCTTTCTTCACTTTGTCATTTGATGTTATTGGTGGAGGAGTAAACAAACTGTTAGAGAATTCTTCCACAGAAGAAGATAATCTTTTCACTTCATAGTTCAAAGTAGTAAGCCAGTTCTTAATTCTAGAAGCAAAGTATTCGATGTTATCTTCATCTTTTTCTTCTGAATAATCATAATTCTCTGGGACATGAATAGTCAAAACTTTTTTAAGTTCGTGTTCGAGACTCACCTCTATTCTTAGGTGTTTGTCTTTTCTAATGGCTACTACACACAAAAGTTTTTTATTCCAAAGTTCAATAAGGGAGAGTTGTTCCTCTCCCCGTCTAAGACCCTCAACAAATCTTATGAGGAATCTATTTAGCTTCTCGTTCATAAATATCCTTAAGTAAACTAGAAAGACTGGCTTCTATTTGTAATCTTGTATCAATCAATGGAAAAAGATTAATATTTGTTGCAAGAAGAGTGTCCAAAAGAAGAATATGTTGGAGAGCGGTGTATCTATGTCTCTCCATCTCTCCTTTAACTTTAGCCATCATCTTTTGAACTTCATCTGTTACGTTTCCACTACGAAATTCTACTGTTCTAACTGGAAGAATATCAAATGTTCTCTTTAGATACCATTTAGCCTTCTTAATATCTTCCTCTGGATTTCCTTTGTCACCTGCTCTCCAAGCGTATTTAAATGCGTTTGCTAATGTCGGATAATTCATCCACTCTATGATGTCTATCGCCTCAATAGAGTATTTGGTGTAGTGCTGTGGATGATTTACGTTGTCTTGTTTTGTCATTATTCTTCTCCTTCGATAAGTTCTTTAGCTTTTTCCTCTAATGAAGTACAGGAGAAATGACATAACTCCTTAACCCTATTAGTGAGAAACTCTAAAATTTGTTTTGCTCTTTCTTCGTTGTACTGTTTAGCTGTGTCATGTATAAAGTCAATGACCTTATTTACAAAGTCTTTCTCTGTAAGATTTAAGTCTTCTGATTGGAAACACATAGACCGTTCATAATCCATAAAGAAAGCTGATTGTTTATCATAGATAAAAGAAAGCGTTACAACCAACTGTGCCTTCAATGAAAGAAAGACTTTAACGCCGGAGTCTTTATCCTCTGGAAACAAGTCAATGTCAATGTTTTGGACGTAGTTTCTCTTTACTTTATGTTGGAACTCAATAATTTGAGCATGAAGTTCTTTATCAGAAATCATGTTTATTCACCTCTTTTGTTTTAAAGATGTCTTTATTCTAGGGCAAAAAGAAAAGAGGGTCAAGAGACCCTCTTCATTAAAACTTTTTAAAATTTTTAGTTAATTGATTGAAATAAACGAGAAACTGTCTTGAGAATACTACAATTAGTCTCGTGAATGATTCTAGTGACAAACTTATCATTAATGAAAAGATTTACTCTGTAGTAGGGAACTTCCTCTCGTTCAAATGACATCTTGTTAAAGGTGAGATAGATGCCATCAAAGAGGGTAAGTTTGTAAGAAGAATGTCCATCCTCTTTGATTGAATGTTCAATCCAAAGAGCATCTTCCAACCAGTTCTCGTTCTCCTCACCAAAGTCTGGCTCGTCTGGTGTTTCCTCTTCTTCCTCTACAAACTCCCCATTCTCTAATCTAGCAAAGTATTCCTCGATAAGTTGTACTTGTTGGATAAGCTCTGTCGGAAGATATTCAGTAGAAAAATTTTTCTCTGCAATCAAGTCTTCCATAAGAAGAGCTAAATATTCCAAAGCATCTTCTAATTCTTCGCTAACAGATTCATCACAAATGAAATCTACAAGAATGTCACATTCATCATCTCCAAGTTCTTTCTCAACTGTAAAAGAAATTGAAACACCATCATAAATATAGAACTCTGGTTTGAAGAATACTTCCTCTGTGTCTTCTATCAACTTACAAACTTCTTTTACCACTCTTAAACTTTTATAAAGTCTATTTACAAATTCTGCCATAATTAATTTCCTCACCTGTCTTTAATTAAATTTTTCTTCATCTAAGTAACTTTCTTCCTCAGTAGAATAAGATTCATCTGATTCATCATCGTAGGTTGGTCTTTCGTCTAGGTCATAATCTGTTCTCCTTTCATCCCATCTTTCTTGAAAGTCCAAATCAAATTCATCATAAACATCTTCTGTTCCGGCTTTCTTGTTTAAGACTGCCTCTGGAATTGTGTAGTTAAATCCGTCAGCACCAGTCTCAACATAATCTCCCATGAACTGTTGTCTATACGCAATCAGTTTGTCATGGTCTCTTTTGTTCTTGGCAATAACTGCGTAAAAAACGTTCCAGATTGTTGTCGTAAAGTATCCAAATGGATTTGTGTGTTTTCTCCAGTTAAAGATGTGTAGAGACTTAATGCAGTTGAAGATTGCCTCTACCCGCATTTCATCTTTCCAGTGTTCAGTATAACCTCTGAACCTATGTGAACGCAAGTAGTATTCAATCATTCTATGAAAGTAAAGACCTATCTTGTCAGGGGCTTTTAATTTGTCTAAGCCTTGTGCCTCTCTTTCTTCATTCTCTTGTAGATAGGCTTTAATATCTTCATAAAATTCTTCTTTGTCTATGAAGTATGTCTCTTTTTTGTTATTGGTCTCTTTCTTGTGTTTGATGAAACCTCTTTTTGTAAGCCTACGCTTTTTCTTTTGTTTTTGTTCTTCCATAATTTATATGTTACTATTAGTTAAAGATAACATTATAGTAACATACAAAAATCCTTTTAACATAATTATTCTCCGTTGGTTGAAAACATTAAACCCCTAGATTGAAGGAACCAGATTAGGCTTCGTCTAGGGGTTTAGTTTAGGTTAGCAGATTATTATAAATCAGGCTCTGAGTTTGCATCTTCTGCTAGTTCTACCTCTTCTTCTTTATAGGGGAAAGGAATACCATAATTCTCTCTTAGAACTTCCTTAAACTCTTCAATCTCTGTTTCCAAGTAATTATCCTCATGTATAAGCAAGAAACTTCTGAAGAATGGTTCAACCAACTCATTAATACTTTTTACATTCTTAAGTCTTTCATAGTTAAAGATTTTAGCGCTTAAAAGAATATTTGAAGTTTTATTGTCAACAATATAAAGACCTACACTGTTTAAGTCAACTCCGCAAAAGTTCTCAAATCTAAAGAAGAAAGAGTTAGTAATCCATTCATGTGGTTCTAGACCAAAAGTCTTTTTCATACCAAGAAGGTTTCTTATATCGTCTTTTACCTTTGCATAATGATGATACTTACCTTTAGAGAGAAAAAGCTCTCCCTTAATCCAATCTGCTATTTGGGATAAGTCATTATCCCATTCTCTATGGTTAGAGAAGAAGTCAACTTGATAATCTGTTTTATCCTTACACTTACGATGAATGAAAGTAAGATTAACGTCTTCAAACTTAAAGACTCTTTTTACCTCTGCTAAGGTTGAATCTGTAAATGGAGGAATAAGTGTACTACACTCCATAAAAGCATTGGTGACAAACTGAATAAAGTCGTTTGAATAGATTGTAGGTTTCATTATTAATCCTCCACAGTTTTATGCAAAAAGAGCAATCCATATTTCTCTTTGAGAATAGCACTAAGTTCATTTCTATCTTTTGTGTAAGAAGTGGAATAATTAGAGAAAAAGAACATGAAGAAGTTTTCAATATCTTTTACTACTGACTCTCTACAAGGAAACCCTTTATAATCTGGAATATCTTGTGAAAGAAGACGACCACCATAAATATCACTAATGGACAAAGAAAGGAACCCCTCGTTTACATAAACTTCAAACCTGTAGTTCTTAGTAGTCCAAGAGTGGGTTTCTACGTCTTTAAGGGTATCTATTCCAAGTAATTTATCAATAAACTCATTAATGTAATCAGTTGATGCCTCACCTTCTTTTTCAGCTTTCATCAATTCCATTAAAAATTTATCTCTGATAGACCTAAGAAGAATTTCCATACTACCATCATAGAAATTCGTAAGAGGTGTGAGGTTTAACCTAAGAATACACTGGTCTCTACAAAGTAATTCAAAGTTAAACTCTATTAATTTGTTTTCATTTATTGTAAAAGCATAAGTCTTTTTTATTAACTTGTCAATTTCAAGTCTATTAGCAGGAGTAACCTCTATCTCCATGTCATTGTACATATCAAAAAGAAACTTTTTAAATTTGTTTACGTCTAAACCGTTCATATTTAGTTCTCCTTTTTAGAAATCATGTTCTGCGTCCCAAACGTTCCAAGAATAAATTTCTTCTTGAAGTTGGGTCTCTTTGTTGTCATTCATAAAACACCTCTTTTGCTTGTTTAAGAAACAAGCTAATTATATAAATGAAAAAGCCTCACAACAAGTGAGGCTTTTGTAATGTGTGTGGAGTTATTCCCCGCTTATTTCACCAGTTGTTCTGGTTTGATGTCGAGAGCAACTTGGTCGAGAGCTGCTACGACAGAAGGATTAAGGATGTAATGTTGTTTAATCATTTTGATAATCTCCTTTAACAGGAACATTTGCAGTGAAAGGAAAAGTGGGTCGTGGTTTCTTAGCCATAGTTTTATTTACCTCTTAGTTTGTGTTTAAGTTAACTTCAAGAAAAGAAACAATGGATTAGGCTTTAACATTTGTTTCTTCTCTTGAAGAGATTAGATTCATTATAATCTATTTCAAAAGCTCAATGAATGAAGTTTTTGTAAGGGCTTCTGGTGCAAGAGAAGTATAGTCAACTCCTTCTCTGAACTGGTCGGAAGAAATGGGTTCTTCTCTGATAACTTCTCCACCACACAGTTCAATAAAGTTAGAAACTCTAAATCCAGTATGTGCATTTAGTGAAAGCTCTTCAACAATTTGAAGTTCTTTTGTGTCTTTTGAAAGATAGGAAACTCTTCCTCCACCAATGTTAGATGTTCCAAAGATAAATCTTGCATGACCTTCATCTACCCTATACGTCCCAAATGCTATCTGTGGCTGATTATGAGGAAGCGTTATCTTTGTCTCCATGATAATCTTTGAGCCGCCAAGAATAGACAATGCTTTTTCTTTTGCTTCTATCCTATTGTTAACTTTCTTATAAGCCTCTAAGTTGTTATCACGAAGAGCAAACAAGAAACGATAGGAATAATCACCTGAAACATAAGAAGAATATAAATTGCAATATGCAAGATATGCAAATGTCTCGTCTGATGCGAGTGGCTTAGACATAACGAATTCAGTTGCTCCACCTTTTTCTCTTGGAGCAGACGTCATGTCTCCTGAGAAATAGAAATGTTTTTCACTCAAAGTATTCCAACCAACTTTCTCTCCATCCATTCCAATACAAGAGAAGTCTAAGTCTTTTGCGCCCTCATCTTGGAACCATTGAACACCCATAATAAGAGAATTCTTTTCTAAATCATCAAGATACAGTGTTGTTCCATAAGGAATATTTCCAACATAACTTTTCTCTGATGTGGGAAGGTTATATTCAATATTTCTTGGAATATAAAAAACTCTTCCAGCAAAGTTATAGTTGTTCATTAACCAAGCATCAATAATTCTTCTATTACGCAAAAGCATAAGATGGAAATGTGGAGTTGGTTGTTTAGTCGGAAGTTTACGTTCCCTCTTAACAAAGGTTTTACCATTACGAATCTTAAATGATTTCTTAACTGTTCCATCTTCCAGATAAACAAGCATCTGGTCAATAGCCTGTCTTGCTCTTAGAATCTGGAATACTTTATCTTTTCCATATTCAAGAAGAGCATCTTCTTCCAGTCGAACTTTTGTTACCTGTTGAAGAAGAGGAATTGTTTTCTTGGTGTGAAAGGTTTTTGAAAGTTTACGAATCTTGTTAATAGCTTTATTAAGCTCTTTGTTACCTCTTTGTTTAAGAGGAAGGAAAAACTTCTTATCAGAAAGGAAATATTTAGCAATGTTTGTAAAACCAAAACTTTCCATCAAAGGAAGAGGATTATAGGAAGAGTTCTTAATTGCAATTATTGTCTCCCTATCCTTAATTACAAGAGTTTTACCTGTAAGCAAGTAAATGTACATAGAGAGAAACTCTTGATAGTCTGATGGAGCAATATTAAATTTAATCATCAAAAGAACTTTAAGTTCTCTGTTTTTAACTTCCTTAACAAATTCAACATTAACAACATCTTTCATATAAGAAGAAAGAAAAATAGTCTTCAGATGATTCAAGGTATCTTCTGAAAGGGCAATACCAGAGTGAGTAAGCGTCTTACAAAGCTCTAACATTTCTTCTGGAGAAACAGGAATTAGATTCATAATTTCTACTGGTTTCTCTTCCAAAGGTAAAACATCTTGTTGAAGAGGAATATAAGGCTCTTCTAAAAAGTCACTACCATAAGTAGAAATGTAATGTGTAATCCTGTCAAAGAGTTTTTCTTGTTTTGTTCTCTTCTTTACTTCTTCCCATGATTTATAGAAAGAAGAATTGAGAACATCTGACGATGATGTCACTCTGTCACACAAACGAAGAAACTCTTCTTCTGTCTTTATAGAAGAGAGCGCTCTGAGATAAATTCCGTGTTTAGCAGAGAATCTACGAACTGCGTTACCTTTGAAAACCTTTTTGAACAGTATTGCTGCTGAAACGTTTGGACTTGCCATTTGTTTTCTCCTTGAGATTTATGGGATTTAAATAAGCGAAAGCCCTAGACACATTTGATGCAGCCTAGGGCTTCCTTTGGTTAGGTCGGTGAGTAATAAACCCATTATTTAAAAAGGAACTCACTATGACCATTATCACTGAACTTAGACGGTGGGTAGTTTTTCCAAATAATTCTAGGAACCCACTATGTCGTTCAGCTTTGTTAGTGGATTGGGAAGTCTTCTATTGCGCCGGAGAGTAATTCAAAAGCCATTGAAAAGGAACTCTCTTTGGCGCTTAAGACCGAACATCTAGTGTCCAAGTCAATCCACTAACATTTTTATCAAAACGAGAGCTAAACTGGTCAGATTAAAAGTCTGGTGTTTTTAAGGAAGCCCCCTTGTCTTGATGTGTGCAGTATAGCAAACTTTTTTAGTCTGTCAAATTTATTTGCATTACAAATTGTTTAGAAATCAAACTCTGCTTCTGCTGAATCATCTTTTGTTGCGTCAAGAAGATAAGCAAGAGAGGTAGTCTCTTGGTTAGCTTGTTGAACATTATTAAGAGACAACCATTTCTCCATATAAGGAAGAGGATTTTCTTTAATAGTGATTTCAACAGGAAGGTCTAGTTCTTGTTTAATTATTTGAAAACAGAACGTTACCCAATCTTTAATGTCTTGACAAGATAGACCACAGAGAGAACCTCTGTCCTTAAAGAGTTGTTCAGTCCAAATAAGTTCACCTTGATAGACCTCTTCCACAAAGGCTTGAATAGAAGATTGAAACTCTTCATCATCTTTATAGTCTTCCCAGTAACCCATCTTACGAAGTTCACGAAGCATAACGACATCTGCTGAAGCGTGAATTTGCAACTCATCCGCTGCTATCTTACGAATTGCAGCAGCACACTCTTGGAACATTCCTGCTTCACCAAGAGCAAAGGTGATTGCAAATGAAGCTATAAACTGTCCTCTCTCAAGAAGGAAAAGAGCAACAATGCCTTTGTAAAGAGTCGGAAATACTTCTTCTTTAGTTAATTGTCCAAGAGCATATTTATGCCCTACAACATAAAGGTCTTCCATTACTTGACCAATAAGTGTTGCTCTTGTCATTGCTTCTTCTTTTGATATAATGTCATCAATTACTTTCTTTGGATTTGGAAAAGCGTTTCTGACGATTTCACTATACGAAAGACTGTGTAAACATTCAATATAAGAGTTAAACGCAACCAATTCATAAAGTTCTGTGTTTGTAATAAACGGAGCAAGCAAGGAAAGCATAGAACGAGAAGCCACAGAGTCCATTTCCCATTGTGTGGCAATGGTGTCTATCATCATTTGTGCTTCTGTTGAATTCTCTGCAAATTGTTTTGCATCTCTGGAAAAGTCGAATTCTTTATCAGACCAGTTCTGCGCAACAGCTTGTCGGTATAATGCTTCCAACTCTGGATATTGAATGTTTACTGAATCATGAAGACCCAAGTCTTCTCCCAAGAAGAGAGGATTCTTTGTGTAGTCAGACTTTTCTGTATTAAAAAGACCTTTGTAAGCCATAGTTATTCACCTCGTGTAAAGTTAGTTTGTAAAGAAGACAAAGGCTCCTGTGTGGAGCCTTTGTAGTTTATGTTTATTGAGAAGATTTGTCAATTAATATTTCTTAAAGAGTGCATCCACCAGAACCACAACCTTTGTCTTCATCTGTCTCAAAGTTCTGTCTGTCAATATTTGTAGCAGCAACTGTAAGGTCTAGGTCTTTTTCTGTCTTAGAGTTAACGTAATACCTACCCTTCATTCCGTACTTATTCATCCAAAGTGTATGTTGCATAAGCGTTGAAACAGGAATCTCCAACTGTTCTGAACGGTCATACCACATATCAGCAGATATTCCTTGGTCAGTGAACTTCTGTATCAAAGCGTAAACCTCAATCATATCTTTTTGTGGAATATTCCAAGCTGATTGATAGTAATGTTTAAGCTTTGTCGCATCTGGTGCAATCCAAGTTACCGCATTGTCTCCGTTCTGTTTGACCAAAAGAAGTTTTCGTACAGGCAGCACAGAATTAGACGTCCCCAGCATTAATGAAGAAACTTCTGAAGGGACGATTGTCGATAGCGTTGTAAATCTTAATCCTTTCAAAGACTTAACTTCGTTTCTTAATGTTTCCCAATCTTGTTTCAATTCATTAGGAACAATTTCATCAACTGTCTTTTTATAGGTGTCAATCGGAAGCCAACCATCAATCCACTTGGTATGAGAAGATGCTGGTGTTACTCCTCTTTCTTTTGTTAGACGTATTGCAGCTTTAAGAAGGAAATAATAATTCTTCTCTGCTAAATCATGAATGAATTGTTTTCCTTCTTTTGAGGTGTAATCAAGATGTTTCCTTGCAAGAAGATGTGCAAGACCAATCATTGAGACTCCGGCAGAACGCCAATCCCTGATGGACTTGTTAAGAGCAGGAAAACCTAGTTCAGCATTATTTATTCCCTCGTCAATCATTAAGAGAGCGTAATAAGCAGCTTTTTCATACTCTTCATCATTATCATAAAGACGAGAGACTTCGAGACCAGCAAGATTACAGAATGCAACTTGTCCGTTATCTAACATTAGGTCATACTCGCCTTCTTTAACTGGTGTTAATGAAGTAGTCCTATAAAGGTCTGAATATGTTTCAAATGGTTTTGTTGGAAGTGAAATTTCACAACACAAGTTCGAGTTATAAATCGTATCGTTATACGGTGTATGAGTATTGTTGTTGTCTGTAAAGAAGAGATAAATTCTTCCTGTCTCTAATGACTGTACAAGAACATCTCTAAGAATATCCCTAGCTTTAACTTCCTTAACCTTATCTGGATTGTTTTTAGCGAACTCTTCCAACTTTTCTTCAAACTTATTATCTGGGTCTTTAAAAAACAGTTGATTTAATTCTTCATTGTCTTTAACAGAGAACAAATATGTGTTTTCGTTCTTTGCTACTTTCTCAAGGAAATAATTATTAAGACAAACACCATAATCAATAGTGCGAACTCTATTAGCCTCGGTTGATGTTGGGTTCTTAAGATTAGCTATTGTTATGATTTCTGGGTCAAGAACAGGAACATACATTGTTAACGCCCCACCTCTTGAATTACCACAAACAGCAGTAATGCTATTCCTACGAACAATAAGGTTATTAGTAGGAACTTCTACACAATAAACATAATCATCGTAGTGAACTTTTTCTTTAGAAGAAATTTGCTCTTCAAAAGAAATAACTTCTTTATTTGTATTAATAGAAAACTTATATCCACCAACTACTTCTGTAACAAGACTATAAAGAAAACAAAGTGCAGTCGCTTCTTGTAAAACATCAATTTGTTCCTTAGTAAATACTCGTTCTGGTTGTTTAATAGTTTCATTATGCAAGAACACCCAAAGCCACATATAAGAACGCGTAGAAGGTTTAACCCAAGAGAATTCTTCTTTACTATATTCTTTTACTTCATCTTTATATTCAGAAAGTGTTTTTAATTTAACTTCTTCTGTTCTTTTTTCTGTATCAATGAAACCGCCCGGAAGCATTCCTTTATGCCCACTTTCATTCATCGAAAGTTCAAATGTTTCTGCATATTCCTCAGAAAGTTTGTTATGAACTCTTTCACCATCTTTAAACAAAGAATAAAGCATACGATGGTCAGGAGTTACTAACAAGTCAAACTGCAATTCCGGATACTTTTTAGACTTAGCTTTAAAGTGATACATATCGCCCGTATGTTTATACGCAACAATCCTCTTAGGTTTTGCGTATGAAACAACAAAGGTCTCAGAATCAATTTGTGCAATCAAATCATCTTCTGTAACTTCTTTAAAAAACTTCCAACCTTCTTTCGTAAGAACTTCAGTCTCTTTGTCATAACATCCTTGTTTGGATGACTTGATAATGTCTCCAATAGCTCTGTAGTAGGGAACCTTTCCTTGGTGAGAAATCATTCCACCTCTGACTTCGTCTCCTAATGAACGAATATTCATCTGCATTCCAAGACCAGCACCCTTAGTGGTGAGTTCGTATACAAGCGTATTAGACACACCAATAGACTGAGCAGTGTCTTTTGCAAGAACGACAGCACAGGAAGAGACAGAAGAGTTCTTTGTAAGAGAAGAAGAGAAATATGGTGTTGGAACATTTATTTTTCTGTCAGAGACAAGTTCATACAAATCCTTAATCTTCTCCATTCGGTCTTTTTCATGATAGTTGTTAAAGATTTGCATAACAACACGCATAAAGATGAACTGAGGTGTCTCGTATTTCTTCTTGGTCTTTTTATTCCAAAGTGAATTCTTATTAATAGCGTGATTAATCGCGTACTCTTCATATGTGAAATCTTTTTCATGATTGAGCATCTGATTAATTTGGTTGTACTCTTCATCAGTATAATTCGGCTTTACGATAAGACCATCATCCTCCATTCTTTTATGAAGGTCTTTGATGTGAAGATATTTACGCTCTAGATAAAATTCTTTAGGAAGAGATGCTGCAAGAAGTCTTCCAGCCATCTTGGTATATTCATACGTTCCTTTATCAACACAAGTCTTGATAAGGACACGTTGTAGCTCCTGTGATGTTACCTCTTCTGGAAGAAGAGAAATGACTTTAAGGACAACACCAGACCAATCAATGTACTGGGTATCAATGTCCTTCGATGCCCATTTAACCCAATCTGCAAGTTTAGCTCCGTCAAACGGTTGTTTTGTTCCGTCTCGTTTAATAACTGTTTTAATCATAAAGAGTTCTCCTGTGTTTTGTAAAGAAAAGAAAGCCCGATAGTTTATTCATCGGGCTTAGTATTTTATCTGGGTTTGTTTCTCTTGTAAAGAAAGACGTTATTGTTATTTCACCTTAGCTTCCTCTTCTTCCAATTTCTTTACATATTCTCTGATTGGTGTGTCTTTCAAAAAGTTCATAAAGACTAATGTTTTCTCTAAACCAATAACACCAACAAGAGCCTGTTCTCTTGTGTGTTTTATATCAGAAAAGAATGTGTATTCTTCAAGAGTAAAACACTTCTTCTGAAGTTTCCTTGCCTTCTTTATCAAGATAAAACACAGGCATATTCAACAAAGTAAAAACTTCTAAAAAATCGTCGTTAACTCTACCGGACTTATAATCTTCTAAAAGTTCTCCTAAACGTGTTGCAATCTTTTTAACCGTTTCGTCACAAATCACATTAGTCATCACAACATCCCCCATCTTGTCCTCCATCATAACTATCATAATCATCTGTAGAAGATGATGCTGCAAGATAGTGTTGATATTCACCAGCGATACTTGCTGCATTACTCGCAGCTTTTCTTGCTGCGTTTCTTTCGTTAATCGTCTTTACTTTCTCTGCCCAGTCAGGGTCATAAGAATATGGATTTCTATAAGACATAATCAATCCTCCTCTCTGTAAATGTAGCAGTTGTTTTCAACATCAAAAACTCTACTCACATAACACGGAACATCAGTTAAATTCTCAACCCATTTCGTTGTTCCATCAATCCCTGTAAATTTAAAGCCATACATATCTTGTTTCCTTGTAAAGACCCAACCTTCTCTTGGGATTAAACACTGTTCATGTAATGGAATATCTTTTTCTTCTTCGTAGCTCATTAAATTCTCCTTGTATCTTGTGTAAATTCTCTTCCTTATGATTCTACCCAGTAGGGTTACTAAGGTTAAGAAGAGATAGCTCTCTTTCGTCTCTTATTTACCAGACGAAAAACGCTTAGAACGCATCTCCTTTAAATGTTCTAAATTAACTTTCTTTTGTTCTTCTGTCATTGTTATCTTTGGTCTCTTTCTAGCAAAAGGACTCATAAGAAAGTCTTTTGTATTTACAAGAACCTTAACTGATATGACTCTTCCATCTTCTCCTCTTTATGGAGGACAGTATAGATGTCTGGTTTCTCAACAATGTTCCCATGTGTTTAAAGGAATTAGTTTCAATCGTCCACTCATCTGTAAATTCATCATAATGAACAAGGGTTTCTCGTTCTTCCTTTTTGTAAGCCATTGTTTACACCTCTCTTGTTTGTGCTGATGTTCTTAATCTCTCTTTGAAGATGTCTTCATGCCGAATTCATGAAAAGAAGAAAACACTTCGGTTCCTCTTGTAGCTTCCTTATGGTCTTGATATGGTCTATTGGTATGGACTTGATTGTGGACTGAAGCCAGACAAGTTGTTTCTTCTTTTAAAGTTAAAGAGTAAGAACTCTCTTTTGATGTTGTTAGTTTAAAGGAAAAGAATAAGTCATGTCAAGAAGAAAGATTGTTACAAACTAGTTATGAAAGTAGAAGAAATAGTGTTCTGCAAATGTAGCATCGTCTGTAAGCCGCATGGTTAAGCCATTCTTAAGGATTTACTTCTAAGTAAGGAATGGTTATGTGATGTTCTTTATTCTTCATCTCTTTATAAACAGATAAAAGAGAAGAGGTCTATACGACCTCTTCAATATGTTGTATGAACTATTTGTCATTCTTCATCTTCATCAATCTCTTCTTCTCCTGTAAACAGAACTTTACTTGAATCATGTTCTTTACCTTCTTCCATAATTCCCAGAAGAGCTATGTGTTTATAGATTTCATCTCCTAATCCTTCCATCAAGAATCTTTCCCAAATTACATCGTTTGACTCAAGCTCTTTCCTTCTGTATTTCTTCTCTTCCAGTTCACCAGTCTCTTTATCAAGAAGTTGATACCAAGATTGTTTTTCAGAAACAATCCATCCTAGGTTCAAAGCTAAATCAAACAAACCTGACCATTTGTTAATGCCACCAGTGAAGGAAACATACAAAGGAAGTTTTGTCTTCTCCTTGATGTATCTAGACTTGATTGCCTGTAGGGTGAACTTAAAGCCAGTAAGTTCTGTTCCTTCTTTCTCTTGTGCCTTGGAGATTTGAATGATGGTGTTTGCAGCATATTTGAGTTTTGAACCACCAGCACCAATAAATCCTCCATGAAAAGAAGCGATGTCTTTGTAAACGTGATTGATAGCTATACAAGGAATTTCTTTTGCGTTTAGTGCAGGACAGATAAGTCTTACTAAGGAGGCAATCTCTTTTGCTTTGGTCATGTCTGCTGATGTCTTTCCTTCCAAAGCATCCTTTGCTTCTTTCTTGGATGCCATCATTCCTAGTGAATCAATAAAGAAGATGACCTTATCACCCCTCTTGATTTCATCCAATTGTCTGACAATATCCAGTTTGAGTTCTTCTATGTTTGAGAATGGAGTGTAAAGGATTCTCTCTGGGTCTATGCCATTTGCCTTCATACCCTCTAAGGATGTTCCGTTCTCTGAGTCATAGAAGATGCAGATGGAATCTTCATGTTTATTGAGATAAGCAGAAACTATGTTTAAACAGAGTGTGGACTTGTAGGTTGCTTGTTCTCCCTCAATAATGGTAAAGCCGTTAGGAAGTCCTCTATTGGGCTTTCCTGACAAGATAATGTTCAGGATGGGTAGATGGGTGTCTGTGAACTCTGGGTCAATCAGAGAGTCTGTTGAAGCTGCTTCAACTGCTTTGAGAAGAGATGATTTCTTCAGTCTTTGCATAAGTGAATTTGCCATTATGTGTCTCCTTGTTTTGTGTTTGATGATGGTCATTATAAGGTCTTTGCAAATATAGAATCTCTTGAAACCCGCATGGTTACTAGGTTTTCAAGAATTTACTTCTAAGTAAGGAATGGATATGGTTGGTAATTCTTACTAATCCTTTTTGTACTCGTGTACTTCTTTATAAATATCTTTCAGCCAAGAAGAAAACCAAAGACCATTGATGTTTGAGTTCAGGTATGAAGAGTCTTCTAGAACTGAGTATTGAAATTGAAGTTTTACTTCTAGGTAATTTGCATACTTCATCTTTTCACAAAGGAAGAGAATATCTCTTCTCCACTCCTTCTTGTTCTCACTGATAAGAAGCGATTTAAGGTCATCAGAGGAAGAGAAGTAAGACTTCCAGTTTGATTCCTTCCTTATCTTTCCTCTCTTTCCATCTGGTCTCTTTGTTTGAGAGATGAATGATTTCTTTCCTATGTATTTCTTCTGTGTAGGTTCATGGGTAAGGAGATAGACAAATCCTTCGTATTGTTGTGGAAAGAGTTTCTCTTCTTCCTCTGTCAATGGTTTGTCCTTATAGTTCCAAGGTTGATAAGTTGGTTCTTTTTTCTTTCTTTGCATTAATAGAATTTCCTTAAAAAGAGTTAATGGATAGTGTCATTATAAGTTGTTTGCAAATGAAGAATCTCTTGTAACCCGCATGGTTGAGCCATTCTTAAGGATTTACTAAAGAGTAAGGAATGGTTATGGTTGGTGTTCTGGTATGGATTAGGTATGGCTTCCAAAGACTAGTGGAGACAATTCATTCTCTTGAAGAAATTCATTGCTCTCTTCTTGTTGGTAGGCAAATGCGTCATAATGTCTAAATGCTGATGCAGGTATGGAGAAGGAATCAAGTGAATAACTTTTCCTTTCCATTCTTCTCATGTTCTGGAACTCTTCTTTTGTCGTAAGCCAAGCAAAGGAAATCAAGGTCATCACAATGTCGTCGTTGTATCCTTTATCTGCTTGATAGGAGTTCTTCTCTTTGACAAACACTCTTAGTTCTTCAATAGTGTCGTCGTCATTGATAATCAATCTCTCTTCTTCGATAAGGCTTTTAAGTCTGGAACAACCCAATGCTTTTGTCTTTGTGCTGTGTTTAACTCCTACGTTCTGTTTGACTGCTCCTTCTTTGAGGGAAGTCTCTCCGTACTTCTGAACAGAGACGTACAGGTTTTCGTATTCATAGTCGTAGTGGAGTTGTGAGCCAACTAGATAGCCAATAGAGTTAGACTCGACAAGGACAAAAGCATTATTAAATCTTTTGGCTATCTCCACTATTCTTGGAGAGAGTTCTTCTGGTCTTGTATGGTTATCTCGCCAAACTGCTACTTGTTCGTATTTATTCCCGTCAATCCTTATGACTGTAATCACTGAATAATCTTGTGAAAGACCTTCTGAAACATCCACAGAGACAACATATCTTCCTGACTCTTCTGGTGATTGATATTCTTTGTAATGTTCTAATGAAAGGATTTCTTGCTTAGCATTAAGGGAAAGTAATGTCTCTGCTCTGATTAGGGTGAGAGAAGACATCTGGAAGGAGCAAAGGTATTCTTGTCCGAATGACTGGTCAGACATTGACTTCCTTGTAATCTCTTCCCATTCTTTGTCTCTTGCTGGGTGATGCCAGAATGGGGCGAAGTAGGGAACATAAGAGTTTGTTCCTTCTTCTGCTCCTTTCCAAAGTTTGTAGAAGAGATTCATCCCTTTTGGAGTAGAGAGAATGATTATCTTGGACTTTGTCCCAGAGGAAACAACTGGATAAGAAGATTCATAGAACTCTTCTGCATTTGGGACAGTGCTGAATTCATCTAGGACTAATATGTCTGTACTTCTGCCTCTAAGACTGTCAGGTGAACAAGCTCCTATGAAGACAGTTACACCTTTTTTCCCATTAGACAGAACAATAGATTTCTTGTTCCATTCTCTGACACCGGGTTTAATCCACCAAGGCAACATCTTGTAAGAGAACTGGAATCTTCCCAGTATTTCTTTTGCTGTGTCTTCTTTGTTGGCAAGTATGCCAATAGAGATGTTTGGTGAGAAGATTGCTTTCCAAAGAAGAAATCCAACCACTATTGTTGTCTTACCCATCTGTCTAGGAAGCATTGCAATGGTGAATCTGTTCTTCTCAAAGATTTCTATCAGATTCTTCTGATATTTGAAGGTTGAAAAGAGCATAATGCCGTGGTCAAGAGAAGAGATAAAAACGTAGTTGTTTATGAAGTACATTACATCGTTCTTGCACTTCTCAAACTCGGCAATCATTTCTTTTGTAAGAGGAAGCTCTACTTCAGGTAGTTTTAAAGCAATATTTCCGTTGTAACAATTTCCTTCTTTAAGAATGTTTATTTCTTCTGAGTCAGGAACTGGAACTTCTGTTCTTATCTCTGGATAAGGCTCTGGCTTAAATCCTTTTGGTCTGCAAATCTGTTGTGATGCTGGAATGTAAGTCTTCTTTACAGATAATTTCTTCTTTTGTTGTTGTGCAGAAGAAGTATTAGTTTTCTTTTTCTTGTTAACAGAAGAAGTAGTTTTCTTCTTTTTCTGTTGTGTTGTTTGTTTTGTTGCTGCCATAATTCCTTGAAGATAAGTAGTTTTCTCCAAGGAATTTTAGGTAAATTACTGATTTATAAAAGAAAAGAGAGAACTAAGTCTCTCTTTTATCATTTACCACAGTGAACTTGTTGAAGTCTCTTTTGTCTCTATGTCAAATGTATATCCATCAAGAGAAGAAACACTTAGCTTCTTGACTTTACCCATTGTCGTGTATTCAATAGCATGATTCAGGATTTCATCAAATACATCTACAACATCCGTGTTGGAATCAAGAAGGATGACAGACTGATTTTCTCTGTTGAAGATGTATTGGTTTTGTTCATTCTTAAATATTACTTTTCCTTTATCTTCACTAATTTGCTTTTTGGAGAGAGCAACACTTCCAGACAACTGCAAGAAGAGTTGTTGTAGAGCTTGTCTTCCCTTCATACAAGTGTCACAGGTTGGAGAGTATCCATCACTGTCTTCTTTGATAGAGATAAACAGATGATTAATCAGGAATTCTCCTTCTCTGTCAACTGAGAAATAAGTAAACGGAACAAAGACTTCTTTAACCATAGGTCTGATTATGAAATTGACTTCTATTTCATTTGTGGATAAATAGTCTTTAACTGTGTAAGAATTTATTAACTTATCTTTAACAATCTTCTTGATTGTCTCCTGAAAGAGATGTTTTGGGTCTTCAACAGAAGTAAGTCTTTCTTCTAAATGAACTTTTCCAGATAAATCACCACTAAGAAGACTGATGTATCCAGTCTCAAACCCTACTCTCATGCCAAAAGAAGAATTTGTCTCAAAGGCGTCTTTAAAATGAGAAAACTCTTTTATCGCAATGAATGTTGGAAATGTGAAATATAGTTCTCTGATGATTTCATTTCTTAATGTGTTGTAAGGAATAACTCCTTCTTTTGGCTCAAGCGTAATGTCAGCTTGTAGAAAGACTGGCTGAACTCTTCCTCTGTCATCTATGAAAAAGAATTTAATTGGGATGTTTTGCAAGGTTACTTTTCTTTGCATTTGTTTTCCTCTTTTTGTAGGACGTTTAATAAGGATTTGGGGGCTTATGTAGTGACCCCAGTAGGGTAATACAGGGTAGGTAGAGTTAAGTCTCTTCTGTAAGGAATTATAAAGGCTTACAGAGCTTAAAACGGATAAAAAGAGAGGAGTCTTGATAGACTCCTGATTCTTTATTTCTTTATCTTAGAAATTAGTTCATCAACATATCGTTTTGTCTTGTTAAATGAACTTGGATAGTTCTTTTCCCAGAGATAACCAATAACAACACCAACAATAAATCCAATAATAAATGAAATCATATCTTCTCCTCAACCAAATATAGGTTCAAACGGAACGACAAATCCTTCATCATCTACTTTGATGAATTTGCCTTCTCTTTCGTTTTCCAAGATTGAACAACTGCCAATCTCTGCCACTACTTTATAACCACGAGCTTCATGAAGCTCCACTGTCTGTTGTTGAATTTTAGTCATAAATTTAAACTCCTTAGTTGTTAAATACGATACAGAGAAGATACCAGATGAGAGAGATAGAGTCAATGCTAAATGTCCTGTATTTATCTAATTTAATGGACGTATATGCTGTTCTCTTCCTCTATCTCTACCTACCCTGTACTACCCTACTGGGTAAGTATGTAACGTCCTTAGAATCCATCAGGTAGCGCATCTGAGAACAAAGACTTGAGAGTCAATCTTTCAATGACAACAATGTTCCTTGTTGCGTAGATGTAAACAGGTTGTTTCAAGTCCAAAGCTCTTTCTAATGCTTCTTCTCTTGTCTCGTAAGTTCGGTAATCATCAAAGAGGAAGTCTTCTTGTGGGAGAAGACCTATTCTCCATCTGGTCTTAACGTTAGTTAAGGTTTGAAAAGTATTCCACTTCTCTTTCAGTTCTCTCCAAGCATCTGCATTACCAACTTTGGTTATTACGGTGTTCTCAATCTTGTAGTAGGGATAAGAGACTTGTATGTAACCTTCAGTGATTCCTCTTGGAATAGATTGCTTCACTTGAAGAAGATTAGGTTCAAGTGTTGAGGGAAGCATCTTGAAGGGAAGGTCTTTTGTAAAATTGTTTTCTTCTCTTGGAATGGGTATTGTGTTTTGTACGTTGTAAAGAGCTTTCATGTGTTTTCTCCTGTTAAATAACATTACGGATTTTTTACTATCTCTGTAACCCGCATGGTTAAGCCATTCTTAAAGATTTACTTCTA
>ERZ772979.26-NODE-26-length-138132-cov-32.485743_pt1 | contig 138132 bp, 135 predicted proteins | sample MGYA00511130_ERZ772979 | MGnify/ENA primary metagenome ERZ772979 (study PRJEB29015, sample SAMEA2738103) | human oral metagenome | biome: human oral; feature: human-associated habitat; material: saliva | place: China | collected 2186 ...
AATTTTTCTTGATTTTGTGAACTACAAATAAAACTATTTTTCTTCTATATAATAGCTGAGATAAATAATAAAATAAGGAAGCGCTAACTTTTTAAGTTGGTCAGAAAAAATAGTCTAAAATAAAATAAAAAAAAGCATAATACAATAGAAGAAATTTTTCTTGATTTTGTGAACTACAAATAAAACTATTTTTCTTCTATATAATAGCTGAGATAAATAATAAATTAAGTAAAAGAGTCAAGAGAATAATAGGTTTGCTGTTGCAATGAGAGTAAATTAAATAAAATAGAAATGAATTGATTTATAAGATTTAAAATAGAAAAGTTTCTTTTAATAATAAAGTAGGGAGTAACAAATGGAAAAAACTGTTACATATAAAGAATTAATGGAGCTTGGGTTTCCGGAGAAGACAGCTCGTAATATTATTCGTGATGCAAAACTTATTGCGGTGGAGAAGTTTAAAAAAGATAGAATTAATGATTCAAATAGTGTACAATTAATAAGATCGCCCTTTGATAATAAAAGATTAGGTATAGCTCCAAGGGATATAGTGGAGAAGCTCCTTGGAGGGATTTCGCTTTCTGAAAACAAAAAAGAAAGTGAGAAAACAGATGGTATCTAAAACAAAAAAATATCCTTGCGTTTATATTGATCAAAAAGATAGAATTTATATTAGTATTGAGCTTGGAAAAGACCCAATTTCTGGGAAAAGGGTTCAGCACAAAGCGCGTAAAACTAAGGAAGGAAAACCTTTCGAAAGTCAAAAAGAAGCATATGATGAGGTTGTTCGTATTAAATACGAAAATGGAAGAAAGTTAACTCTTGAACATTACAATATATCATTTGCAGACTATATGAAAGATATTTATTTACCTGCCTATAAACAAAAAGTTGACTTTTCTACCTATAAGACGGCGATGGCTCATCATAACCTTTTTGTAACTTCTTTTGGAAAAAAACAGCTAAAAGCTATTACCCCTCAAGAATGTGAGTTGTTTAGAATTCGTCTTATTAATGATTATTCTAAAAATTATGCAAAGAATTTGTGGTCACGTTTTAAAGCATGTCTTGGTTATGCAGAACGGTTGGGTTATATTTCCAAACATCCATGTTTAGGGTTAGATAATCCAAAAGGCAAACATCCAGTAACTGAGTTTTGGACATTTGAAGAGTTTAAAAAGGTGATGAGAACTTTTGATTGTTCGGAGTATGAGGATAGACATCGTTACACAACAATTTGGCTATATTATATGACAGGGGTGCGCGTGAGCGAAGGACTGGCACTGAAATGGAAAGATATTGATTTTGATAAAAAGCTTCTTAATGTCCATGCAACACTTGAAAAAGATGAAAATGGAAATTGGTATGCTAAGCAGCAGACAAAGACGGTTGCTGGATTGCGTAAAATTGATTTAGACGATGTAACTTTAGAAGTATTAACAAATTGGCGTGAAGTTCAAGTGCAAAATGGCGAAGATGATTATGTTTTATCTCGATTTGGTAAGCCCTTGTGTAAATCAACTATTTGTCGTATTATTAAGCGACAGGCTGAGATTGTAGATGTTCCAAAGATTACTGGTAAGGGCTTGCGTCATAGCCATGCATCTTATCTTCTTAATGTTCTTAAGATGGATCCACTGTATGTTTCACATAGACTTGGTCATGCTGATAAATCAACGACTTTAAATGTTTACAGTCATTGGTATCATAATGATGTAATCGGGATTTCTGACAAAATCACTCAGAATATTTTACAATCAAAAATTTTTTAGTATCCTGCCAAAAAAACTGCCAAAATGTAAATCAACTAAATAAACTAGATAATATCAGTAGTTAGCATAAGCTTGCTTCAGTTACTCTTAAATAATAAGGTAACGACTCAAGTCGCTTAATAAAGAAAACCAGGGCATAAGCTCTGGTTTTTTCTATTACTTTTAATATTTTCATTTGTTAGAATGTAGGTAATGTGCGTGCTTGTCACGCCCTTTTTCTGTGTCTTTTACGGCTTTAGTGGTTGTAAATAACTATAAAAATCTTAAAGGCATGGTAAATGCTAAAAAGAAAAGGAGAAATTTATGGCTTATATTTGGTCTTATCTCAGACGTTATCCTAAGTGGCTAGCAATGAATTTTACGGCAGCCATTTTATTTGTTATTGCTAACTTGGGTTTGCCGACGGTTCTTGCCAGAATGATTGATGAGGGTTTCCAGTGTCTTTTTGATTTTGGCGACAAGTCCACAAGCAGGAGCTATTATTTCCTTTGCGGGAGGAGGACATGGCACACCAGCAGAATACGGACATGTGGCTTTCGTCGAAAAACTCTACCCAAATGGCTCATTCCTTATCTCCGAAACCAATTACAATGGCAATCCAAACTATACCTTCCGTAAATTATCTGGAGTGGATAGTAACTTGAATTTTGCGTATACGACGAAATAAAAAAGGATATGCTAACAATGACTTGATTTGTTAGCATATTGTTTTGGAGGTGGTGATATGGATTTGTTAGAGAAACCCGTTTATAATTATATTAAAAATAATCATGGAGTAATAACTTTTCGTGATATGGAAGAGCTTAACTTTTCTTATCAACAACTGAATCAATTAGTCTCAAAAGGGAAAGTGGAATCAATTGAAAGAGGTATCTATCATCTGCCAGATACCTATATCGATGACTATTTTAGTTTACAGTACCGTTTTCCAAAAGGAATTTATTCCTTAGAAACAGCACTTTGGTTACATGGTCTGTCCCTTACCATTCCATTTGAGCCTGTGATGACTTTTCCTTTCGGGACAAATACGAGGCCAATGAAAGAAGCTGGTGTCAAGCCAATTGTCGCTAGAAAGTATCATGAAATCGGTATTATTAGACTGGAGCGACAGGCTGGACAGTTTATCTCAGTATATGATATGGAACGAACATTAGTGGAGTGTTTGAGAACAGCTTATCATGTCGATATTCAAGTTATTGCTCCAGCTTTTCAAGCTTACTTTAAAAAAGGAGCTGTTGATTATGCCAAGTTGTATCACTATGCACAACTATTTAAAGTAACCGAAAAACTACAATCATATGTGGAGGTCTTGTCGTGAAATTTTCAAATGCTAATAGTTTCAAAGCTAAAATCAAGAATATTGCAAAAGAAAAAGGGATCTCTTTCTCAAAAGATTAGTCAAATATTTGAAGAATACGGTGCGAATATGTTGGATGTATTCGGTTGCTATATGTATAAATTAAACAATTGTGTTACAATGAAACCATATAGAATTTTAAGTTTTCTCAAAAACTTTTTATAACTAAGAACACATAAGGAGGTAAAATGGTGAAGCATTCTAAAATAACAAAAGTTTTTCAGCTTTCACTCGTCATCATATTTATTTTAGTCTTGTTAGGGCTCTTTGTTCCCCAGCAGTTTCAAAATATTAGTTTTTACTTAAAAAATCTCTTAACAACTAGTGTTGGCTGGTTTTACTTGTTATTGGTTACGGGGATTTTAATTTTTTGTGTCTTTTTAATTGTAAGTCCGATAGGGCAGATTCGCTTGGGTAATCCCACGAGTCGGCCAGAGCATTCGACGACGTCATGGATTGCCATGATGTTTTCTGCTGGAATGGGGATTGGGCTGGTCTTTTATGGGGCAGCAGAGCCTTTGAGTCACTTTGCTATCTCGACGCCCAATGCAGAAATAGGCAGTGCGGATGCTCTCGCAGATGCTTTTCGTTTTACTTTTTTTCACTGGGGATTTCATGCTTGGGCGGTCTATGCCCTGGTGGGATTGTCTTTGGCTTATTTTGGCTTTCGTAAACGGGAGAAATATCAGCTCTCAGTCGTCTTTAAGCCTCTTTTTGGAAAATATGCGGACGGACCAATAGCAACCATTATCGATACCATCACCATTATTGCGACAGTGATTGGGGTAGCGACAACGCTCGGCTTTGGTGCCTCACAAATCAATGGTGGTCTCTCCTATGTCTTTGGTATTCCTAATAATAGTCTTGTGCAAGTCATCATTATCATCATTGCGACAATTCTTTTTCTTATTTCTGCCTTATCAGGTTTAGGAAAGGGTGTTAAAATCCTATCTAATACAAACTTGATTTTAGCTATTGTCTTGCTTGCTGGAGTCATAGTTTTGGGGCCAACGGTTAAGATATTTGACACCATGACAGACTCTATCGGCCTTTATTTTCAAAACTTCTTCCGTATGAGTTTTCGGGCGGCGGCTTTTGATGAGACCAAGCGGGCTTGGATTAACCAATGGACCATTTTTTACTGGGCATGGTGGATTTCCTGGTCACCTTTTGTGGGCGTCTTTATTGCCCGTATCTCAAAAGGTCGGACTATTCGCGAATTTTTGACAGTAGTGCTTTTGGCACCAACAGTCCTTAGTTTTATCTGGTTTTCTGCTTTTGGTACCTTATCTACTTCACTACAAGATTCGGGGGTTAATTTGATACGTTTTGCCACAGAAGAAATTCTTTTTGCCTCTTTTAATGAATATCCTCTGGGAAGTGTCCTTTCACTCCTGGCAATTATTTTAGTTTTAACCTTCTTTGTGACCTCGGCGGATTCTGCCACCTATGTTTTGGCCATGTTGTCTGAAGATGGCAATCTAAATCCAAGTAATCGTAAAAAGGTGATTTGGGGTGTCATGCTGGCCTTGATTGCTATTGCACTCATGTTTTCTGGTGGATTGACAGCTTTACAAAACACGCTCATTATTGTCGCTTTTCCATTTTCTATAGTACTAGTGTTGATGATGTGGTCGCTTATGAAAGAGTTATATCACGAAAAAGAGCAAATGGGACTCGCCATTACACCAGACCGATATCCTGAGAAGAATCAACCGTTTAAATCTTATGAGGAAAATTAGGAGGATGGCATGGAGTTAAGAGTGCTTCGTTATTTTATTACTATTGCTGAGGAGGGGAGTATCTCCAAGGCAGCTGAGAAGCTGATGATTACTTAGCCGACACTCAGTCGTCAGTTAAAAGATTTGGAGCAGGAACTTGGTGAACCTCTTTTTATCCGTGAACATATCAAGTCGCTTAATAAAGAAAACCAGGGCATAAGCTCTGGTTTTTTCTATTGCTTTTAATATTTTCATTTGTTAGAATGTAGGTGATGTGCGTGCTTGTCACGCCCTTTTTTCTGTGTCTTTTACGGCTTTAGTGGTTGTAAATAACTATAAAAATCTTAAAGGCATGGTAAATGCTAAAAAGAAAAGGAGAAATTTATGGCTTATATTTGGTCTTATCTCAGACGTTATCCTAAGTGGCTAGCAATGAATTTTACGGCAGCCATTTTATTTGTTATTGCTAACTTGGGTTTGCCGACGGTTCTTGCCAGAATGATTGATGAGGGAATAAACCGTGGTGATGTTGATAAGCTTTACGCTTATGCTTGGGTCATGTTTGGTGTAGTTTTGACTGGGATTGTTGGTCGTATACTTCTGTCCTATGCGGTTGGTAAATTGACTACTACTATGGTGCAAGTCATGCGTAATGACATTTATGCTAAGCTTCAGGAGTATTCCCACCACGAGTATGAGCAGATAGGGGTATCCTCTTTGGTGACTCGTATTACATCAGATGCTTTTGTGCTTATGCAGTTTGCGGATCAGGTTCTTAAGCTAGGGGTTATCACTCCTTTGATGATGGTTTCCAGTGTCTTTTTGATTTTGACGACAAGTCCATCTTTGGCTTGGATTGTGGCAATATCCTTACCTTTCCTAGCCGTAGTTGTCTGGTATGTGGCGGTAAAAACGCGTCCGCTTTCTGAAAAGCAACAGGCAACTCTCGACAAGATTAACCAGTATGCTCGTGAAAATCTGACTGGACTTCGTGTCATCAGAGCTTTCGCTAGAGAAGATTTTCAAGAGAAGAAGTTCGCTTCTGAAAATGCTGTCTATGCGGATAATTCAAATAAACTTTTCAAATTGACTGGTTTGACCGAGCCACTTTTTGTGCAAATCATCATCGCTATGATTGTGGCCATTGTTTGGTTTGCTCTTGAGCCATTAGGCTCTGGAAGTTTGGCTATCGGTGACTTGGTTGCCTTTATTGAGTACAGCTTCCATGCACTATTGTCTTTCCTTTTCCTAGCCAATCTCTTTACCATGTATCCTCGTACGGCGGTGTCTAGTGAACGTCTGCAGGAAATTATGGACATGCCGATTTCTATCAATCCAAATGAAGATGGCGTGACAGAAACCGAGACTAAGGGATATTTGGAGTTTGACAATGTGACCTTTGCCTATCCTGGTGAAACTGAAAGTCCTGTCCTACACAACATTTCTTTCAAGGCAAAACCTGGTGAAACCATTGCCTTTATCGGATCAACGGGTTCAGGAAAATCCTCTCTTGTACAGTTGATTCCACGCTTTTATGATGTGACACTTGGACGCATTCTTGTTGATGGTGTGGATGTCCGTGACTATAATCTGAAGGCTCTGCGTCGTAAGATTGGCTTTATTCCACAAAAAGCCCTGCTCTTTACAGGAACCATCGGTGAAAATATTCGTTATGGTAAGGAAAATGCCAGTCATGAAGAATTGAATCAAGCTACGGATGTGGCTCAAGCCAAGGAATTTATCGACAGTAAGGAAGAACGCTACGATTCTCACTTGGCTGAGGGTGGTAGCAACCTTTCTGGAGGACAGAAGCAGCGTTTGTCAATTGCACGAGCTGTGGTTAAACGTCCCGATCTTTACATCTTTGACGATTCCTTCTCTGCCTTGGACTACAAGACTGATGCGACCTTGCGTCGTCGTCTGAAAGAAGTGACCCAGGATGCGACAGTCTTGATTGTGGCTCAACGTGTGGGTACTATCATGGATGCAGACCAGATTATCGTTCTTGATAAGGGTGAAATCGTTGGTCGTGGCCGCCACGAAGAGCTTATGGAAAGCAATGAGATTTACCGTGAAATTGCTAATTCTCAATTGAATCAAAAGAGTCTTACAGAAGACTAGAAGGGGGTCAAAATGAAGAAAAATAAAATGAAAACAAGTCATTCCTCAAGTTTTGGCCGCCTTTGGTCCTACTTGCAGGCTTATCGTTTCCCACTTTACCTAGCCATTTTCCTGAAAATTGTTAGTGTTATCATGAGTGTCCTTGAACCCGTAGTTATTGGTTTAGCTATTACCGAGTTGACTAAAAATACGCTGGCCATCATCAAAGGTGTGGAAGGTGCTCATATCAACGTCTCCTATGTTGGTTGGGTTCTAGTTGTTTATCTCTTGCGTGGTCTTATTTATGAGTTGGCTGCCTACTATTCCAACTATTTCATGACCAATGCTGTGCAAGCAACGGTTCAGGATATGCGAAATGAGATGACTGAGAAAATCAATCGTACTTCAGTGTCATACTTTGATAAACACCAGTTTGGGGACCTCTTGGGACGCTTTACCAGTGACGTCGAGACAGTATCTAATGCCTTGCAGCAGTCATTTTTGCAGGTTGTTAATGCCGTCTTTACTCTAGCCTTGGTTATTGGAACAGTGCTTTACCTTAATCTTCAATTGGGAGCTATAGTTGTCATCACTATTCCGATTACTTTCTTTGGTGCCCGCTATATCATGAGTAAGTCTCAGCCCTACTTCAAACAACAAGCTGATGCCCTGGGTACTCTTAATGGTTTTGTTCAAGAAAATCTGACCGGCTTCAATGTGCTTAAGCTATTTGGCCGTGAGGATAGATCCTTGGATGATTTTAAAGAAATCACGGAAGACCTTCAGAAGGTAGGTTTTAAGGCTAATTTCATTTCAGGACTCATGATGCCGGTTCTTAACGGTTTATCTGACTTGACCTATCTCATTGTCGCTGTTCTAGGCGGTTTGCAAGTCTTGGCTGGTCGTCTGACGATTGGTAATATGCAGGCCTTTGTTCAGTACGTTTGGCAGATTAACCAACCTATTCAGAACTTGACTCAGTTGGCTGGACAATTGCAAAGTGCTAAATCTTCCTTGGACCGTATTTTCCAACTGATGGATGAACCAGACGAGGCTAATGATGCTACTGAAGTGCTAGAGGGAGATTTGACTGGCCAAGTTAGCTTTAAGCATGTGGACTTCCAGTATGTGGCTGATAAACCTTTGATTCGTGACTTTAATCTTGAGGTTAATCCTGGTGAAATGGTGGCCATTGTCGGTCCTACCGGTGCCGGAAAATCAACGATTATCAACCTCCTCATGCGTTTCTATGATGTGACTGCCGGGTCTATCTCGGTTGACGGTCATGATATCCGTAACTTATCACGTCAAGATTATCGTAAACAGTTTGGTATGGTGCTTCAGGATGCTTGGCTCTTTGAAGGAACTATCAAGGAAAATCTTCGCTTTGGTAATCTTGATGCGACTGACGAGGAAATTGTTGAAGCCGCTAAGGCAGCCAATGTGGACCACTTTATCCGTACACTACCTGGTGGTTACAACATGGAAATGAACCAGGAATCAAGTAACATCTCACTAGGACAAAAGCAACTTTTGACTATTGCGCGTGCGCTTTTGGCTGATCCTAAAATCTTGATTTTGGACGAGGCGACCTCATCGGTTGATACCCGTCTGGAACTCTTGATTCAAAAAGCTATGAAGACTCTTATGCAAGGTCGAACAAGCTTTGTCATCGCTCACCGTCTGTCAACTATCCAAGAGGCAGACAAGATTTTGGTCCTTAAAGATGGTCAAATCATCGAACAAGGGAACCATGAATCCCTCCTTGCAGATAAAGGCTTCTATTACAACTTGTATAATAGCCAGTTTGCGGAGAAGTAACCAGAAAATCCATCAGTTCATAACTGATGGATTTTTTCTGAATGTGGAGATTAATAAAAAAGACTTCTCCTTATAGGGAAAAGTCTCAAAATCAATATTTATTTCTCAGCACGTCGTGTGACGAACATGGCATCTCCGAAACTGAAGAAGCGGTAGCGTTCTTGTACGGCGTATTTATAGGCATCAAGGACGAATTCACGGCCAGCAAAGGCTGAAACCAACATGACCAAGGTTGATTTTGGAAGGTGGAAGTTGGTTGAAAAGGCATCTACGACTGTGAATTGGTAGCCTGGTTTGATAAAGATATTGGTCCAGCCTGAGTCGGCTTGGAGTTGACCATCGTATTTATTGCCGATAGTTTCCAGTGTTCGGATAGAGGTTGTTCCCACTGCAATGATGCGCCCTCCAGCGGCTTTGACACTATTGAGTGTATCGGCAGCGTCTTGGCTGAGGGTGTAAAATTCTGAGTGCATTTCATGTTCGTCGACATTATCGACAGAAACAGGTCGGAAGGTTCCCAGTCCAACGTGGAGGGTGAGGTAGACCAATTTTACGCCTTTAGCTTCAATCTTTTGAAGTAATTCAGGTGTGAAATGGAGGCCAGCTGTTGGTGCAGCGGCAGAGCCATTTTCCTTGGCATAGACTGTTTGGTAACGGTCGCGGTCTTCCAATTTTTCATGGATATAAGGTGGCAATGGCATCTCACCCAAGCTTTCCAAAACCTCAAGGAAGATACCGTCGTAGCTAAATTCTACGATTCGGCCACCGTGATCTAGTTCTTCAGTCACAGTGGCGGTCAAGCGTCCATCACCAAAACTAACTTTAGCACCTACTTTAAGGCGTTTGGCTGGTTTGGCTAAAACTTCCCATTGATCCCCTTGGGTATTTTTTAAAAGGAGAAATTCCACATGGCCGTGAGTATCAGGCTTTTCACCGTAGAGACGGGCAGGAAGCACGCGCGTATTGTTCATGACCAAGGCATCGCCAGGGTTAAGCTGGTCAATGATGTGGTCGAAGTGGGTATCAGTCATTTCCTTGGTTACAGGATCAATGACCAAGAGTTTAGAGGCGTCACGTTGTTCCAATGGGGTTTGGGCAATCAGTTCCTCTGGTAATTCAAAATCAAAATCGTTTGTATTCATTTCTTTCCTCGTTTAAAAATGTTCAGCCTTTTTATTATAGCACGATATAGGACGACCGTCATTAAAGGAGTTGAGTGAAAGCGCTTGACAAAAAGGTTAAAAAAAGAGATAATAAAGAAAATGGTATATACCAATATCGAGGTGAATAGAATGAAAAAGATTTTAGTTAAGAATCAAGTTGAGGGAGGCCAAGTTGCCTTTGATCTTCTTAAAGAGAGCCTTGCAGCAGGTGCTCAAACATTGGGCTTGGCGACAGGTAGTTCCCCTATCGCCCTTTACCAAGAGATGGTTGAGAGTGACGTGGATTTTTCAGAACTTTACAGCGTCAATTTGGATGAATATGTTGGACTAGCACCAGACCATGAGCAGAGCTACCATGCCTTTATGAAGGCTCGACTCTTTGATGCTAAGCCATTTAAGGAGAGCTTCTTGCCTGACGGCATGGCTGAGGACTTGGAGCAGGCGGCTAAGGATTACGATGACGTCTTGGCACAACATGCCATTGACTTGCAAATCCTAGGAATCGGAAGTAATGGGCATATTGGTTTTAATGAGCCAGGTACGCCTTTTGATAGTCAAACCCATGTGGTTGACTTGACGGACAGCACCATTGAAGCCAATAGCCGTTTCTTTGCCAGTCGTGAGCAAGTCCCTACAAAGGCTATTTCAATGGGGATTGCTTCCATTATGGCTGCCAAGAAGATTATTTTGTTTGCCTATGGTGACAAGAAGGCAGATGCCATTTTCAAGATGGTCAAGGGTCCTGTGACAGAGGAAGTCCCAGCTAGTGTCCTACAAAATCATCCAGATGTGACTCTTATCCTAGATGAGGCAGCCGCTGCGAAATTGTAAGATAATACATAAGTCAAAAAGATGCGAGTATAGAAAAAAACAGGTTGAGCTAATGCTACTCAACCTGTTTATTAATGAATAAATATAATATAGATTTTGACCTCAAATATTTACGTTACCTAATTATGACTCATTTTTCATCAATTACCTAAAGTTCTTTAGTCGGAATAGTCCCTATTTTTATTGGTAATAAAATCTCTATTTGATATTGTCCATCTTTTATAAAGCGTTTGATATTACCTTGATATTCTTTAACAAGAGCATCGATATTTCGCAACCCCAAGCCATCTTTTTGACGAGACTTACGAGTAGATTTTTCTTTCTCATCAAAATTATTTCTAATATTGATAAAAAGATTTTGTTGAAAGTAACGGATATTAATTGATAAGCTTCTTTCTTTATTTGGTAGTCTGAGACAAGCTGCAATACTATTGTCTAGGCAGTTTCCTAATATAACAGCTAAAATATCTGGCTGAATAGATAATTCTTGTGGTACAAAGCAATCAATTTCCATTTCTATCTCATCTTTTAAATGATGTAGTTTTTGATTAAGTAAAAAATTAATAGTTTGATTTTTAGAGTAGAAAGTTTGTTCACCTACTATACTATCTGTTAATGAATAAAGATAATCTTTTGCCTCTTCAGGATTTTTCTCTAAAAGCGATAAAAGAGTCAAATGTTTATTTTTTAAGTCATGCCGAAGGCTTTGGAGACGTTGATACTCTTCTTGAGATTGTTGTATTTCTCGAACTTGAAACTGTAGCTGTTCTTTTTCCAATTGATTTTGGTAATATTGCTGCTGTTGACGAGCAAGGTACAGATTAAAATAAAGAGAGGAAAGAGTCAATACAATGAGAGATGAGAGAGAAATGATTGAAAGGTAATCTGCTCCAAATACCCCTCCTTGAATAGCAGATATTGTAAAAGCAAAGAAAATAGATAAAAGAGGCACGATAAACTGATAAAGCCAGTTCCCCTTAGAAGTAGCAATACGAAGCCTTTGATGGGACAGAAGAAGCTTTCGTAAAATAAGAGTTATTCCTGTAGACAAAAAGAAACTTATTCCGAGATACAAACTAATAGCTTCTAAATTTTTTGATAGTTCCCCTAAAGGTAAAATTAGTTGGATTCCTTGGTTTAGGACAGCCCCTGCTAACAAACTTAGACTAGTTTGTAAAAGAATCCAAAAGGAAGACTGGCGAATAGGATAATCAAAATTGAGGCCGATTAGATAGTATTCTAAAATGTTTAGAAGGAGATTACTGACCAAAAAAACACGACTCTCAGAAAATAGGAACACGAGTTCCCCATGAAAAATCAATATGAAAAAAAGGGCTATTAAAGGCTTCTTTTTCATATTGATTTTAGAGAATGGTCTATAAAATAAAATACTTGCTAGAAATAAATCGTACAAGATACTGATTATTCGTAATCCTACTAACATTAAAAATGCCTTTCACTGAGATAGCTGTAATACTTTTCTTTAAAAGAAAACTGAAACTTTCTACTAATTGGGAGTAGGTGTTCTTCAGCCCCATTTAGTAAAATAGTAACTGTTTTTGAATCAAAGTCTTTGATGTATTTGGGGTTTAAAATATAGGAAGCATGAATTTGAATAAAATAATTAGGAAGTTTTTCCAAAATCTCTTTTGTTTTTAGTAGAGACTTGTAGGTACCTGTCTTTGTGTATATAAATACTGAACGTTTATCTTTTTCAAAAAATACAATATCGCTCGAAGGGACAGAATAATTGTGTTTACCAAATGAGAAGGTGAAAAGTGCTTGGCCTATATCCAAAAAACGCAAAATACGATCCAATACTTTCGTCAACTTTTGAGGTTCTATCGGTTTTACGATATAGTCAAAAGTCTGAACTTCGAAGACTTGCTCCATATAATCACGATAGCTTGTCACAAAAATAATAGGAATGAAAGGATTAAATTTTCTAATCTTCTGTGCTAGGTCAATTCCATTGATTCCTGGCATATTAATATCCAAAAAGACACAGTGGATGTCTGGTGTCAGCTGATTTAACAGTTTTTGTGGATTTGTATAAAGTTTTGTTTCTAGAGGAAATTTATCATAAGAAAGTAAATAATGTTCTAATTGGCTAGCATCTCTATCAGAGTCATCACAAATAGCAACTTTTAACATTGAAAACCTCCTCACTCATTTGTGTATGTTAATTATAACGTTAAAATGGTCAATTATGACATAATCATAAGACTCTCTTAAGGTTATTATACAATAACCCTATCAAAAATGAAGTATACTGGGATATCTTTTCTCAATACGGAGAAATAAAATTATGACCTTTGAGACGCTCACCATTGAAAATCTAACAAAATCATTTGATAAACAACATTTTGCTAATAACCATATCTTCTTAGAGATAGAAGCTGCAAAAATCACAGCTTTTTTAGGACATAATGGTGCTGGTAAATCAACCCTTTTAAAGCAAATGATTGGCTTTATTAAGCCTGATCAGGGAGATGTTCACTATGGAGGTATTTCTTTTATACATAACCGTAAACAAGCTCGAACAATGATGAGTTATATGTCACAACAGTATGCACCACTTGACAAGTTAACTGTTGAGCAAAATTTAGAGATGATTGGAAGAATGAGAGGGTTAAGCACCTCAGAACTCCAAAAAGAAATTGATTACCTTCTGGCAGATCTAGAAATAGTAGAATACCGTGATAAACAAGGGAAGAATCTTTCAGGAGGTCTAAAACGGCTTACATCTTTTGCGATGGCATTAATTGGCTCTGCTGATATCATGCTTCTTGACGAACCAACCAACGATGTTGATCCTGTACGTCGTGAGAAACAGTGGCAATTATTACAAAAGCTGGCTTATAAAGGACACACTATTATCATTGTTACCCACAATCTACTAGAGGTCGAAAAATATGCGGATAATTTTGCTCTTTTTAACCATGGTAAATTATTAAAATCTGGTCCAGTGCACCAAATGTCTTATAAAAATCATTATCAAATTACTTTCAATTTTGTTAGTAAAGAATTTGTAAGTCTATTCGAAAATTATACGATAGTCAATGGTTGTGTTTGTCAGATGGAAATTGAGGAAAGTGAATTAACCCGAATACTCATTCAAGTCAAGGAAGGTCTAGAAAAAGGGATTATTTCAAACCTTTCGGTTAAGATGAAAACATTATCTATTTCCGATCTCTATAAAGAGGAGCTTGTTAACTGATATGACTCAATTTTTTTACTTACTTCGTTGGAACTTTCTTCGACAAAAAAATCTATTCATTCTATTCACACTAGCTCAAGTGCTTTTGTCCGTTTCACTTCTTTTTGGGTATCCGTTGGTAATTGGTAAGATGGATACAACAACTGCTTACTATCTTGCCTCTGGATCAGTTTTAATGGGAGTTATTTCTATTGGTTGTACGATTTCATCTCCTGTCATAGCCAATGCCAAGTCAGAAGGTCATGTGGACTATATTCGAGCTTTACCTATTCCTAGGATTCTAATTTCTTTAGCTGACCTGTGTATATGGTTAATTGCTATTTTACCAGGTGTATTCATCTCTTTTATATTAGGCTGTCTTCGCTTTTCTGTACAATTAAATTTGTCAATTTTGTCTGTTTTTGTGATGTTGCTTATTTGCCTAACAATGATTAGTCTAGGATTTTCAATTGCTTATATATTTTCCCAAAATATTGTAACGCTAATGTCTCAGCTTATTTTAATGATTGGTCTTATGTTTTCACCTATCATGTATCCGGCAAGTCGTCTTCCAGATTGGCTAGATCAACTTTATTATCTACTTCCATTTGTCCCTTCTGCGAATCTTCTTAGAGCTAGCTTTTATAGACATGGAACCGTTTCGCTTGTAGATATAGGAGTTCTTATTTTCTGGATTTTTCTGACACAACTGCTTATCTTAGGAACACTACAAAAAGAATTGTAATACTATCTTGTAGAAAAACTATCCCACGAAACTCAGGTTGAGGCATTTGGCGCTCAGCCTTTTTCTTTTGTGAAAAGTCACTTCCAAGCAAATCAATTGCTTAGCCCTCTTTGATAGCGCTATAATAGTTAAGTTGACGTTGACTATCAAACAACAGATATAGATATTTCATAAAGAAAGAGGACATACAATGGCAAAACCTATTCGAGTATTGCTTTATTATAAATACCTTCCCATCGAAAATGCTGAGCAATTTGCGGCTGACCACTTGGCTTTCTGTAAGTCAATCGGTCTGAAAGGACGTATCTTGGTCGCTGACGAGGGAATCAATGGAACGGTTTCTGGTGACTATGAAACCACTCAAAAATACATGGACTACGTTCACAGCCTTCCAGGGATGGAAGACCTTTGGTTCAAGATTGATGAGGAAGAGGAGCAAGCCTTCAAGAAGATGTTTGTGCGTTACAAGAAGGAAATCGTTCACCTTGGCTTAGAGGATGATAACTTCGACAGCGACATCAATCCACTTGAAACAACGGGTGCCTACTTGTCACCAAAAGAGTTTAAAGACGCTCTTTTAGATGAGGACACTGTTGTCCTCGATACACGTAACGACTATGAGTATGACCTTGGTCACTTCCATGGGGCTATTCGTCCAGACATCCGCAACTTCCGTGAATTGCCACAATGGGTCCGCGACCATAAAGAAGAGTTCATGGACAAGCGCGTGGTTGTGTACTGTACTGGTGGTGTCCGCTGTGAGAAATTCTCAGGTTGGATGGTCCGTGAAGGCTACAAAGATGTTGGTCAATTGCACGGTGGAATTGCCACTTACGGAAAAGATCCAGAGGTTCAAGGAGAGCTTTGGGATGGTAAGATGTATGTCTTTGACGAGCGTATTGCCGTTGACATCAACCATGTAAATCCTGTCGTTGTCGGTAAGGACTGGTTCGATGGTACGCCTTGCGAACGCTATGTTAACTGCGGTAACCCATTCTGTAACCGTCGTATCCTTGCCTCAGAGGAAAATGAAGATAAATACCTCCGTGGCTGCTCACATGAATGCCGTGTTCACCCACGCAACCGTTATGTCTCTGAAAATGGTTTGAACCAAGAAGAAGTTGTCTCACGCCTTGCGGCTATTGGTGAAAGCTTGGATGTAACACCTGCTTAAGTTTAGAGAGTTAAGAAGCTGAGAGAAATCTTGGCTTTTTAAACTTCTTATTTGTAATCATTCTAAATAACTGCTATAATACTTTTTAGAATCATTCTAAATAAGGAGTAAGAGAATTGGAAGATAAGAATTTTGCAGAACGTTTAAATATTTTGAGGGCTGGTGTTTTGGGTGCCAATGATGGTATTATTTCCATTGCGGGAGTGGTTATCGGTGTGGCCAGTGCGACATCTAACATTTGGTTCATCTTAATTTCTGCCTTGTCAGCGATTTTTGCCGGTGCCTTTTCGATGGCAGGTGGTGAATATGTCAGTGTGTCAACGCAAAAAGATACTGAAGAAGCTGCTATCGCTAAGGAACAAGCCCTCTTGGACCGCTCTCCTGAGGCGGCTAGAGAGAGTTTGTATCAAACCTTCCTCAGTCAGGGGGATTGCGAAACAGCAGCTGAAGTTAAGGTTAATCAAGCCTTCAATAAGAATCCGATTAAGGTCTTAGTTGAGGAAAAATATGGGGTGGATTTGGATGAAATTACGAATCCATGGCATGCTGCTGTATCTAGTTTCCTGGCTTTTTCAGTTGGTTCCTTGCCACCAGCCCTAGCTATCATGCTGTTCCCAGAGCCTTACCGTATTCCTGTAACAGTGGTCGTGGTTGCCCTTACCTTGCTCTTGACTGGTTATATCAGTGCCAAGCTCGGAAAAGCACCTGTTAAACAAGCGATGTTGCGTAACTTGACAGTAGGACTCTTGACCATGCTTGTGACCTTCTTGGTCGGGCATATCTTCCACGTAAATGTGTAAGTCTTAATAATGTGATAAGTCTATCTTTTAAGGTAGACTTTTTGTTTTATCCAGAGTTCTTTTGATACCTTTCTTATGTCCTCCTTTTTTAGTCTGCTAGACCAGGCTTATCCGTGGTACAATAAGGTTATGCGTTTAGACAAATTATTAGGACAGGCAGGCTATGGTTCCCGCAATCAGGTTAAGAAGCTCATTCGTAGTCGTCAGGTGTATGTGGATGGTATCTTGGCGGATCGAGATAATCTTAATGTGGATGCTAGTCTCCAAACTATCACGGTTTCTGGTAAGGAACTGGAGCATACGCCAGAAGTTTACTATCTCATGAATAAACCAGCAGGTGTAGTGTCAGCTCGAAAGGACAAGGAACACCAGACAGTCATTGATTTGATTAAGCCTGAAGATCAGCGGGACGGTCTCTATCCTGTGGGCCGATTGGATAGAGATACGGAGGGTTTGGTGCTGATTACTAACAATGGGCCTCTGGGCTTTGCCATGCTTCACCCCCGCTATCATGTGGCTAAGACTTATTATGTTGAGGTCAATGATGTTCTTGGGCCTGATGCACCTGACTTTTTTGAGTCGGGTGTTGTCTTTGAGGATGGTACTGTTTGTAAATCTGCTCAGCTAGAAATTCTAAGTTCTGCAAGTGATAAGAGTAGTGCTCACATTACGATTTCGGAAGGTAAATTTCATCAAGTGAAAAAGATGTTCTTGGCTTATGGAGTCAAGGTGACCTATCTTAAGCGGATTTCTTTTGGAGCGTTTAAGCTTGATGAAGGGCTAGCAGTAGGTTCCTATCGAGCGTTAACGGAAGCGGAAAAAGTGATTTTGCGTACTTATTTGGGCTAGTCATTTCTTCTTATTAAGGTATGATAGGAACTTTCAATCTCCTGATAGGTCTACCCTATCACTAGGCTTTATACTGTAAGGCCCATAAGGACGGTCTTTTCTAGGGGTATAAGTAAAACTTATGACATTCTATAAGTTTTTTTAATTTTTCAAGCCTTATTTCTGGTGGTATGATGGTATCAATTCGATTGAGAACTTAAGTAAGTCAGGGCAATGAGCAGGTCTAATCAGAGAGGGAGGTTCATTATGACAGAAGCATTTTATGATCATTTAGCAAAGACACGTCATCAGATTCACCAACATCCAGAGGTTTCTGAGGAGGAGCATGAGACGACAGTCTTTTTGAAAGGTTATTTGAAAAATCTAGGTATTGAGCCTTTAAATTATCCCCTGAAGACGGGACTCATCGCTGAGATTGGGTCAGGTCATCCGATTATTGCTTTGCGTGCTGATATTGATGCCCTACCGATTAAGGAAAAGACAGGACTTCCTTATGCCAGCGACAATGGGGCCATGCATGCCTGTGGTCATGACTTTCACCAGACCTCTCTGCTTGGAGCTGCTCAGCTTTTAAAAGAAAGAGAAGCAGAGCTTAAGGGGACCGTTCGATTGATTTTCCAACCAGCCGAGGAAAATTTCCAAGGGGCCTATCAGGTCATTGAAGCGGGTGGTCTTGACGGTGTGTCAGCTATCATCGGTTACCACAATAATCCTCACTTGAAACCTGGTCAGATTGGTCTTCGTTCAGGTGCTATCATGGCTGGTGTGGAGCAGTTTAGGGTTGATGTTAAGGGTGTTTCTTCCCATGCAGCCCGTCCTGATTTGGGTGTAGATACGGTCTTGGTTACTACGACTATCATCAACAACTTACAGCAGATTGTGGCTCGTACGGTATCGCCCTTTGAATCAGCAGTATTGTCAGTTACTCATATCGAAGTTGGAAATACTTGGAATGTTCTTCCAGCAGCAGGCTTTTTCGAAGGAACGATTCGTACCTTTGAGCCTAAGGTTCGTGAAGATGTCATTGCTCGTTTTGAAAAGGTTGTTCAGGCGACAGCAGACCAGTTTGGTGCTCAAGTTGACATCACTTGGGGCAATTCGCCTTACGTGACCTACAATGACCAGACGCTCACACCTCTCATCTTTGAAAATTCTAAGGCCTTCGCAGAAGTGATTGAAACCTTGCCATCAACAGGTGGCGAAGACTTTGCGGCTTATCAAAAGGAAATACCAGGGGTCTTTGCCTTTGTTGGCTCAAATGGTGAAGAGAATGCACCAGACTGGCACCATGATGATTTCCTTGTGAAAGATGAGGCCTTGCCAGTAGCTGTGAATTACTATGTGGAAAACGCCCTCTTTCTACTTGACTATTTTAAGGAGCAAGAGAAATGACCATTCCCTTAATCGGTATTACTAGTGATGAAAAACCTGTCGAAGGAGGAAGTCCCATCATCCATCTATCTGTGAGTACATTATTTGCGGATGGAGTTAAGAAAGCAGGAGGTCAATTCTGTTCACCGTCAGAGTTTGAAAAAACTAGCTCCGCATTTGAAGGTAACTGCTAGGAGTTCCGAGGATGAGGTTATAGAGGGTGTTGAGAGTTTCACTGACGCTCCATTTATAGGTGTTCAGTGGCATCTTGAGTTTCTCTTGGGACATAAGCAATTAGCAGACCAAGGACTCTTTGATTATTTTGTTAAGAGTTTTAAATAAGGTTTTAGGACTTTACATTGGTGCCACATTTGAAATTGAAAAGGAGGAAGTGCCTAAGGAGAAATATTCTTTTGATCATTTAGTTTACACTTAAGAACCCAGCCAATTGGTTGGGTTCTTTTGTCGTATTTTAGAAGCAAGATTTCAGGACTTAAAAAGGGGTGAGAATTTTTCACTTGCTATTTTTAAGCTTTTTAGATAAAATGAAAGCGTTATCATTTTAAAAAATAGATAGGAAGTGGTTAAGTCATCTTTATGATGTTTTACCTTATAACTTCCGAATAAGGAGAAACGTATGTTAATTGGTATTCCAAAAGAAATCAAAAATAACGAGAACCGTGTGGCTCTAACGCCTGCTGGGGTGCAAAGTCTTGTAGCTAAAGGTCATGAAGTCCTTATTGAAACCAATGCAGGTCTTGGCTCTGGCTTTACGGATGCAGACTACGAAAAACAAGGTGCTAAAATTGTTGCTACTGCTGCTGAAGCATGGGCAGCTGAACTCGTGGTTAAGGTTAAGGAGCCTCTTGCAGCAGAATATGGCTTCCTTCGTGAGGATCTCTTACTCTTTACCTACTTGCACATGGCAGCAGCTCCAGAATTGGCAGATGCTATGGTCAATGCTAAGACAACAGGTGTGGCCTATGAAACCGTACGTAGCCAAGAAGGGCACCTACCACTTTTGGTTCCAATGAGTGAAGTAGCAGGACGTATGGCCGTTCAAATTGGTGCACATTTCTTGACCAAACAAGAGGGTGGCTCTGGTGTTCTCCTAGGTGGTGTGCCTGGAGTTCCTAAAGGTAAAGTAACTATTATTGGGGGTGGTGTCGTAGGGACACATGCAGCCCGTATTGCCCTTGGACTTGGAGCTCAAGTGACTATCCTTGATATCAGTGCCAAACGTTTGTCTGTCCTCGAAGAGGTCTTTGGTAGCCAAATTCAAACACTAATGTCAAATCCGCTCAACATTGAAGCGAGTGTTCGTGATGCTGACGTGGTTATCGGTGCAGTTCTTATCCCAGGGGCAAAAGCACCAAAACTTGTTACTGACCATATGGTTAAACAAATGCGTCCAGGTTCAGTTATTGTGGACGTTGCCGTTGACCAAGGTGGGGTTGTTGAAACTGCGGATCGCGTGACCACTCACGATGAGCCCGTTTATGAAACACATGGTGTCCTTCACTATGCCGTTGCCAATATCCCAGGAGCTGTGGCACGTACATCAACCATTGCCCTTACCAATGTCACTTTACCTTATATCGAAGCCCTTGCAGGAAAAGGATTCAGAAAAGCCATTAACGACGACGAAGGTCTTCGTCAAGGGGTTACAACCTACCAAGGTCATATTACTAGCAAACCGGTTGCAAAGGGCTTAAACAGAGAGTATACATCAATTGATGAATTGGCATAAATAGATTATTTAGCATAAACAAAGAGGAGTCGCACCATGATTTGGTTGGCTCTTTTTTTGTGGTCTGAGACAAGAAGTGAATCATTTTTTTGCTAGTTGATGGGTGAGTACTCGCAAAGGATGGATTTTTTCTAATTTTGGTCTTATTTTATGCTATAATGAGTAGAAATAATAAGGGCAGTAATAAGTATCTATAATGCTTGCCATTAGGAGGTTTTATCGTGGCCAACCATATTCGTGTGATCACAGCAATTGTTTTCTCGCAGCTTGTCGTCTTTTATTTTGGTCTTCAAATGAATGTATCATTGTCCGAGCTTATATTTACAGTAGGTGTGGCATCCCTGCTTGAAATTATTTATCATGTGAGGCTTGTTCGTAAGATAGGAGCCGATATTTCTTTTGAAACTTTTTGGAAAAATTGCGACCAACTTTTTAGAAAAAATGCTGTGCTCTTCTTTTTTTTAGTTTTTTACCACATCATTTTCAAAGGTGGGGATTTCGTGTCCTTTATGATTTGGCAAGTTTTCTTTGTTGTCTTGGTGACTACTATCATTTTGGCGTCAAATGATGCACCGGAATCACGATAGTACTTAGATAATGCAATGAAAGAGTGAAGGTAATGTTTAGCATTCAAAGAAATCATTTATCAGACCAGGGCGTTGACTATATCACTTTTGGTAAGGGGAACAAAACTCTCATTATCATTACGGGGTTAAGTTTGCAAGGGTTAAGTGATATGTCTGACCTTGCCATCCACTCGCTATTTTATCGATACGCTAGGGAGTACAAGGTCTATATTTTTGATAGAAAGAACCATATCGAAGAAGGTATTTCAATTGAAAATATGGCTGATGACCTCTACCATTCTTTACAAGAATTGCATATTGCTAATGCCTCTATCATAGGCATATCACAAGGTGGTATGATTGCTCAGCTGTTTGCTATCAAGTATCCTCAAAAGGTGACTAGTCTGGTGTTAGCTCTGACATTCTCTCGAAATAATGCTATTAGTAGTGAAACCATCAGAGGATGGATTGAGATGGCTAAAAATGGTGAGATGGCTAAGCTCAATAAGGATTCAATGTGTAAAACATTTTCGTCTCCTATTTTAAAGAAATTATATGTGATTAATAAACTATTCTTGAAGACTGTGAGTGTTGAAAAACAAGAACGATTTGTCCGTTTAGCCAACTCTATTCTTGAGTTTGATTGCCATAAGTCCCTTGATAAAATTACCTGCCCGACTCTTGTCTTGGGAGCTAAAAATGATTTGGTTCTGGGAGTGGATGGTGCAAGGGAACTTGCAAATAGCATTCCAAATGCTTCCTATTATGAATTTAGCAAACTGGGGCACGCGGCCTTTATTGAAAGTAAGCAATTTAATAAAATGATATTAGAATTTCTGCGAAAGAATGCTTAGGTAGTGGACTGATAGAAACCTATTAAAATAGAATGAGAAAGGGGTTACAGTGGAGCTTGTAGCCTCTTTTTATTTTCGGTTCAATTGTGTGCAGTCTGAAAAATTAAATGATAGAATGGCGGTAGATAGGAGGATACAGAAATGTTAAACTATGATTTGATTGTTATCGGTTTCGGTAAAGCCGGTAAAACTCTGGCTGCTAAGATGAATGCAGCTGGTAAGAAAGTTGCTGTCATCGAGCGCAGTAAAGCGATGTATGGTGGTACTTGCATTAATATTGCGTGTATCCCAACTAAGACTATGATTGTAGCGGCTGAGAAGGGCTGGTCTTTTGACGATACCATGAAGGAACGTGGTGCGGTGACTGGTCGTCTTAATGCTAAGAATTATAAAATGTTGGCAGACAATGGCGTTGATGTCATTGATGCAGAGGCACATTTTGTGTCAAATAAGGTTATTGAAGTAGTAGCTGGTGATGACCGCCAAGAGCTTACAGCTGATACTATTGTTATCAATACTGGTGCTGTATCTAATGTCTTGCCTATTCCTGGCTTGACAACAACTGAGCATGTCTACGATTCAACTGGTATTCAAACCCTTGAAGCCTTGCCAAAACGTCTGGGTGTCCTAGGTGGTGGTAATATCGGTCTTGAATTTGCTGGCCTTTATAACCGTTTGGGAAGCCAAGTGACTGTCTTGGATGCTGCGACTAGCTTCTTGTCACGTGTGGAGCCATCTATTGCTAAGTTGGCCAAGGAATACATGGAAGAGGACGGCATTGTCTTTGAGCAAGGTGCTAAAACTTCTGAAGTTAAGAATGACGGTGATGAAGTTGTCGTTGTTACTGACAAAGGCGAGTTCCGTTTTGATGCTCTCCTCTATGCGACAGGACGCAAGCCTAATATCGAACCTCTTCACTTGGAAAATACAGATATTGCCTTGACAGAACGTGGCGGTATCCAGGTCAATAAGCATTTGGAAACAAGTGTTCCAGGTGTCTTTGCAGTGGGTGATGTTAATGGTGGTCTCCAATTCACTTACATTTCACTAGATGATTTCCGTATTGTCTTTAATTACTTGACAGGGGATGGTAGCTATAACCTTGAAACACGTGGAGCAGTTCCAACTGCCATGTTCCTCAACCCACCTTTAGCTCAAGTTGGTCTTACTGAAGATCAAGCCAGAGCAGCAGGTGGACCAGTTGCTGTCAAGGAACTTCCAGTTGCTGGCATGCCTCGTGGTCATGTTAACGGTGATTTGCGTGGTGCTTTCAAAGCTGTGGTAAATCCTGAAACTAAGGAAATTTTGGGAGTGACCCTCTTTGGTCAAGAATCTCATGAAATTATTAATTTGATTGCCCTAGCTATGAACCATGGTATCCCATACACAGATTTGGCTAAACAAATCTTTACTCACCCAACTATGGCTGAGAACTTAAACGATTTGTTTGCGTTTTAAAATGAAAAGAGCCGAGAGGCTCTTTTTTTGAAAACATATCTCTAATACAAAGCGACACTCTAGGTTAGATGTCGCTTTTTTTGCGCTTTGATGATAAGATAGAAGTGCTATAAGAAAATTCTTTAGATTGGTGCTCTTTGTCTCCTTTGAATGCTTGATTGACCTTGAGTCACCACTAGAATCTGTATGAAAAATCTAGAAAGACACTCGCCTGCAAATTCGTCTGTGAGTGTGTGTAATTTATGACTAAGAAAGTAGGAGTGGGCAAGGCTCACAGTAAGATTATTTTGATGGGGGAGCACTCGGTCGTTTATGGTCATCCTGCCCTTGCCCTCCCTCTTAAGGATATTGAGGTTGTCTGTCAGATTCAGGCGGCTGCGACTCCTTTGACGCTCAAGGCTCAAGATCCCTTGACGACAGCGATTTTTTCAGCGCTTAATTATCTGGAAATCAAGAATCAGCCTATTAGCTATGCTATTAAGTCTAGTGTCCCTGAAAAGCGTGGCATGGGGTCGTCTGCGGCTGTAGCCATTGCGGCAATTCGAGCGGTCTTTGATTATTTTGATCAGGAGCTTAGCCAGGAGACCTTGGAAATGCTAGTCCATCAGGCGGAGACCATTGCCCATAGTAAACCTAGTGGTTTAGATGCAAAGACCTGCTTGAGTGACAAAGCTATTAGCTTTACGCGTAATATCGGTTTCAAGGAAATCGAGGTCAATTTAGGTGCCTATCTGGTCATTGCTGATACGGGTATCCATGGAAATACCCGTGAGGCTGTGGAAAAGGTTGAGGCCATTGGTTTAGATGCCTTGTCAGATCTCAACCAACTGGGCGAATTAAGTCAGAAGGCAGAACGCGCCCTCAAAGCCAAGGATCAAAAGCTTCTTGGTCAGCTCATGTCTCAAGCCCATAATCACCTTAAATCTTTAGGGGTGTCTTGTGATTTGTCGGATCTTCTAGTAGCAACTGCTCTGGAGCATGGTGCACTGGGAGCCAAGATGTCAGGCGGAGGACTTGGTGGCTGTATTATTGCCCTGACAAGTACTAAAGACCAAGCCCGAACGATTGCTAAAAAACTTCAAGAAAAAGGAGCCGTAAACACGTGGATAGAAAGCCTGTAAGCGTCAAATCGTACGCAAATATTGCTATTGTCAAATACTGGGGTAAGGCGGATGCGGAGCGTATGATTCCTTCAACCAGTAGTATCTCACTGACTTTGGAAAATATGTATACGGAAACCAAGTTATCTTTTCTGCCTGAGGATACGACTGGTGATGTCATGTATATCGATGATGAGCTCCAAGGGGAAAAAGAAACAACCAAGGCCAGCAAGGTTTTAGATCTCTTCCGTACTAATCCCAACCAACATGTCAAGATTGAAACTTGGAACAACATGCCAACAGCAGCGGGTCTATCCTCAAGTTCCTCAGGACTTTCTGCCCTAGTTAAAGCAGCTAACGAGCTCTTCCAAGTCGGAAAAACGCAGTCTGAATTAGCTCAAATTGCCAAGTTTGCTTCAGGTTCGTCATCACGGTCCTTCTTTGGACCATTGGCAGCCTGGGACAAGGATAGTGGTGAGGTTTACCCGGTTGAAACAGACCTCAAATTGGCCATGATTATGCTGGTTTTAACAGATCAAAAGAAACCCGTATCAAGCCGTGATGGTATGAAGTTGTGTACCGAAACATCGACATCCTTCCCAGAGTGGATTAAACAGTCTGAGCAGGATTACAAGGATATGTTAGGCTACCTCAAAGCTAATGATTTCCAAGCGGTCGGTGAGCTCACTGAAGCCAATGCCCTTCGTATGCACCAAACTACAAGTACGGCCAACCCTCCATTTTCATATCTGACGGATGCTTCCTATCAGGCTATGGACAAGGTTAAGGCTCTCCGTGCGTCTGGTGAGCAATGTTACTTCACAATGGATGCAGGACCAAATGTTAAGGTACTTTGTCTGGAAGAAGACCTGGACCGCCTAGCAGACCACTTCCGTAAGGATTATCAGGTCATTGTTTCACGCACCAAGGAGTTGCCAGATGCCTAAGCAGTCGGTTAGTCGAGCCAGGGTAAAAACTGGCGGAAAACTCTATATTGCTGGGGAATACTCAGTTTTAACACCTGGGCAGACAGCCCTAATCCAGTTTATCCCTATCTTTATGTCAGCAGAAGTTAAGGAAGCACCAAGCACACAGCTATCTTCTGATATGTTTGACTATAGTGTTAGCCGTGAGCCAGACGAAAATTATGCCCTCATTCAAGAGGCGCTGAATACCTTTGAAGTCTACTGTGGTGAGAAATTACCAAGTCTAGACCTTTCCATCACTGGAAAGTTGGAACGAGATGGGGTTAAATTTGGTATTGGCTCTTCTGGTTCGGTTGTGGTTTTGACCCTTAAGGCCTTGGCAGCAGCTCTACAGAAAGACTTATCAAAAGACACTCTCTTTAAGCTAGCTAGTTACACTCTCCTCAAGCAAGGAGACAATGGTTCTATGGGGGACCTAGCTTGTATCGTATACGAGGATTTGGTTTCCTATCGCTCTTTTGACCGTGCAAACATAGCAGAGCTTATAGACCAAATGACTCTATCAGAGCTTTTGGAGAAAGACTGGGGCTATCGTATCAGACCAGTAGTACCAGCTCTCAAAGCTCATTTTTTGGTGGGCTGGACCAAGCAAGCTGCTATCTCCAAAGACATGGTTAAGATGGCCAAATCTCGTATATCAAGCAAGTATCTAGGTGAAACCGAAGTTGCTGTTCAAGCTGCCATCAAGGCTCTGGAAACAGGAGATAAGAACTTGCTTAAGAGCAGCCTTCAAGCTGTCAGTGACCAGTTGGAATCACTGAGTCCAGATATTTATGTGGACAAGCTGAAAAAACTCAAAGAAGCAGAGCAAGGACTCGATGCCATTGCTAAGTCCTCTGGAGCTGGAGGTGGCGACTGTGGTATCGCCTTTGCCTTTGACCAAGCTAGCCGAGATGCTCTAGTTGAGCGTTGGCAACAGGTAGGAATAGAGCTCTTGTATGAGGTATAGGAATCAGCTTAGTAGATAATAATCACGCAAGAAAGTAAAGAAATAACCTATGACAAATCGTAAAGACGATCACATCCGTTATGCCCTTAAGTACCAGTCGCCCTACAATAGTTTTGACGATATGGAACTTATCCACAAGTCTCTACCAACTTATGATTTAGATCAGATTGACTTGTCCACACATTTTGCGGGACGAGATTGGAACTTTCCCTTTTATATCAATGCCATGACAGGTGGTTCTGCCAAAGGTGGTGCAGTCAATCGTAAATTGGCTGAGGTGGCCAGTCGAACAGGTATACTCATGGTAACGGGCTCTTACAGTGCTGCTCTAAAAGGAGAAGCACCAGAATCTTTTGACTATCGTCAAGAGTTTCCAAACTTAGACCTAGCGACTAATATCGGTGTGGATAAGGCTGTGGACCTGGGGATTAAGACGGTGGAAGCTATGAATCCAGTCTTTTTACAGCTCCATGTTAACCTTATGCAGGAGCTTCTCATGCCTGAGGGAGAGCGTATTTTCCACACTTGGAAGGAAAATGTGGCGGCTTATGCACAGAACATAGAGATTCCCCTTGTGCTTAAGGAGGTTGGCTTTGGTATGGATGTGGAAACCATTCGTTATGCCATGTCTCAAGGCATCAAGACTGTGGATATCTCAGGTCGTGGTGGGACTAGCTTCGCCTATATTGAAAATAGTCGAGGTGGCAACCGTGCTTACCTCAATAACTGGGGACAAAGCACCGTTCAGACCCTCTTGCAAGCCCAAGACCTTCGTGACAATGTGGAAATCCTAGCCTCAGGTGGCGTGCGAAACCCACTCGATATGGTCAAATGCCTGGTCCTAGGAGCAAAAGGCGTAGGCCTCTCACGAACAGTACTTGAATTGGTGGAACGTTACCCTGTGGATAAGGTTGTGGCTATTGTTAATGGCTGGAAGGATGACCTTCGTCTTATCATGTGTGCTCTTGATTGTCGGACTATTGATGAGCTAAAATCTGTTGATTACATCTTACACGGTAAGCTGCAAGGGACATATATCAAGCAAGGAAAGTAGGAAAGAGCCAAGTGCTCTTTTTTTCTTTTTCTTATTATGTTAAAATATTGTAATGTAAAACATTGTGTTTTTCAGTCAACGCATGCTTGTTTTCAGAAAAATGCATGGAATGATAGGTGTTAGGTTAAAGAAATATTAAAGGAGTAACTATGTCTCAGCAGGTTATTAAAGCGGACAATTTAGGCAAAAGCTTTGGGTCTTTTAAGGCCATAAGTTCCCTTACTTTCGATGTCAACAAGGGAGAAATTTTAGGTTTTCTTGGACCGTCTGGATCTGGTAAAACGACCACAATCAATATTCTCACGGGTCAATTGACACCAGACCAAGGGCAATCATCAATTCTAGGTAAGTCCTCTACCAATTTGAATGAGGAAGACCTTGCTAATATTGGTCTAATTACGGAAAATAGTGGCTATTATGAAAAGTTGAGCCTTTATGACAATCTCCTCTTTTTCGCAAAACTCTATGATGTTCCACAAGGGGACCTTGATAATTTGATGAAGCGTGTAGGTTTCTATGACAGACGTAAGACCCTGGCTGAAAAGTTATCAACAGGGATGAAGCAACGTATGTTACTCGTCCGTGCCATTATTAACAAACCTCAAGTTCTCTTTTTGGATGAACCAACTTCAGGCTTGGACCCGTCAACTTCCCAGTCTATTCATGAACTTATTAAGGAGTTGCAATCAGAAGGGACGACGATTTTCCTAACGACCCATGACATGCACGAGGCGACTATCCTCTGTGACAAGATTGTCCTTCTTAATAAGGGACAAATTGTGGAAGCGGGGACTCCAAGTAATCTGATTCAAAAGTACAATACAGCTAAACGTGTCAAAATTACCTATCAATCTGGTGAGGAGAACTACCTATCGTTTTCAGAGTTGGGACAGGTCAGCCAGACTGATGATATTCTAACCATCCATTCTTGTGAACCAACCTTGGAAGATGTTTTTATCCAACTAACAGGAGGTAAGCTCAATGCGTAAGCAGTTAAAATCACTCATGTGGCTCAGACGCCGAATTATCTTATCCAACAAAAGTCTCTTGATTCAAGTTTTGCTACCATTTGGCTATACCTACCTAAATAAAAAGTTGTATGAGGTACAAGGAACATTAAATACGGAGACAAAGTTCCGTCTCCTAGTGACTTGTTTGTCTATGGCTCTTTTCCTTGGTTCAGGAAATATGATTAGTACCATTGTGTCCGAGGAAAGAGAGAAAAACACTCTTAGAACTCTTCTTATGAGTGGTATTAAGGCGAAAAATTACATAATCTCTACCCTTGTTTTCCCATTCGCCATTAGTCTTGCTTCAGGTCTACTAATCCCTGACATGTTAGAGATAGATTTTGGCAAACAGTCAGATACCTTTTACAGGGCCTTTTTGTTAACAGTAGTAACTGTTATGCTTATTTTTCTATTTATCGGTCTAGCATGTAAGTCTCGGGTTTCTGCACAGGTTACTGGTTTGTTAGTGATGTTGGTTAGCTTGTTTATTCCCATGCTTTCAGGGATGAGTGATACCTTTGATACTGTTATAAAATATAGTCACATGGGGCTTTATACAAATGCACTCAGTGATTTGGACCACTTTAAGTGGCAGGACCAAAAAAATAGTTTAATAGCTCTAATCATCTGGATTCTTGTCTTTGCATTACTTGATTTCATGCAGGCTAAGAAAATACGAAAGATCTCTTAATTTTTCTATTGGAGAGATAAGTTCCTATTTTGACTATGACGTCCGCCCTCACTTAAGGAAAGTCTCAAAAGAAGATTTTATCTAAGTATAAAAAGAGCGGAAGCTCTTTTTTATTATCCAATCAAGCAAAAAGTAACTTTTCCCCTTGACAAGTCACTGCCTTAGGAGTAATATCTTTGGTGACATACGGTAGGTGAGGCTACCACAAGGATACGGATGACTACCGCAAAGCAGTGGAGACACTACTCGTTGGTCAACAGTCCTGATCGCCAAGGTCAAGACTAAGCTCATTTCATCGCCTTGCGGAGCTAAAGCTTGAACGGTCCATTTTTTGACAGAATCTATTAAAAAATCCACCTCGAGTTTATAGAGTCTTACCTGTATATGGGTAGGACTCTTTTCATTTGTCTGAGGTCCACCCAGCATCAAAAAATTGAAAGGAGAAACCTATGAGACTAATCGACGATCACCCCGAACCGCACCTAACCAGTCAATCGCTGATTAGTGTCTTAGGGACTCCATAAGTGATTGGCTCATGATTAAATAAGGAGATTCCAATGTCAACAAATAAAGAAAGACTTATTGCTGCTCTTCAAGAGCCACTTGAAACAACCCTTACTCGCTACAAGACTCATTTGGATGGCTTGAAGGAAGACCAAGTAGAAGAAAACCGTGACCTTTATGGGGAAAATGTCATAACCAAAGGACAAGAGGATTCTATCATCAAAAAGATTTATGAATCTATCATCAATCCCTTTACTGTTATTCTCCTAGTCATCGCTCTGGTTTCCTTTATCACCAATGTCTGGCTTGCTAAACCAGGTGAAGAAGATCCAACGACTTCTATCATCATTGTCACTCTAGTTTTGATATCTGGTGGTATCCGTTTTATTCAAGAACTTCGTAGTGACAAGGCTGCTAGCAATTTGTCTCGCATGATTGTCAATACAGCAACAGTGCTTCGAGATGGCAGTGAGCAAGAAATCCCAATCGATGAAATTGTGGTTGGAGATGTGGTCAAACTGAGTGCGGGAGATATGATTCCGGCGGATGTGGTCTTGCTAGACTCTCGTGATTTCTTTGTTCAACAGTCTGGCTTGACAGGTGAAAGCGATGCTGTGGAAAAGGCTTGTCTGTCTAAGGCGGATGGTCAAAATCTAGAGAGTTTGCTTGAGAGTGAGAGCCTTGCTTTCATGGGAACTAATGTTATCTCTGGTCGTGCAACAGCCTTGGTTTTAGTTGTTGGTGATGACACCATGATGGGAGCTATCGAGCAGACTATCAATACTTATGACGAACCAACTTCATTTGAACGTGAGATGAACTCCATTTCTTGGCTCTTGATTCGACTCATGTTGGTCATGGTTCCTGTTGTTTTTGTGATTAACGGTTTAACAGATGGGGACTGGCTTGAAGCCGGCGTCTTTGCCCTTAGTGTGGGAGTCGGTTTGACCCCAGAAATGTTGCCGATGATTATCACAGCCAGTCTTGCCAAGGGTTCTATCATTATGGCCAAGGAAAAGGTGGTCATCAAAAAACTTAATGCTATTCAAGATCTAGGGGCGATCGACATCCTTTGTACGGATAAGACAGGAACCCTGACTCAGGATGAAATCGTTCTTGAGTACCCTCTTGATATCCATGGTGACCTTGACCTTTCAGTGCTTCGGAGAGCCTATCTTAACTCTTATTTCCAAACTGGCTTGAAAAATCTTATGGACCGTGCCATTATTAGTCGAACTGAGAGAGAAGCTAAGAAACACGAGATCGTTCGTGACCTTGACCAAACCTTCCACAAGATTGATGAGCTCCCTTTTGATTTTGAACGCCGTCGCATGAGTGTCATTGTTAAAGACAATGATGGCTTTGTCAGCATGGTGACAAAAGGTGCCCTTGAAGAAATGCTCTCTGTTTCTAACTATGTGGAATACAAGGGTGACATTATCCCATTGACCGACGATGTTCGTGAGGAGGTCCTTGCGGAAGTCGCCCAGTTGAATGAACAAGGTTTGCGTGTTCTCGGTGTTAGCTATAAATCACAGCTTAATGAAAATGACGTCTTTAGTGTCGAAGATGAAAGTGACATGATTTTGACGGGATATCTTGCCTTCCTTGACCCACCAAAACCATCAGCAGCACCCGCTATCAAGGCTTTGGCAGAGTATGGTGTGACCACAAAGATTTTGACTGGAGACAATGACAAGGTGACACAGGCTGTCTGTGAAAAAGTTGGTCTAGATGTGACGCACATCTTGCTTGGAAGTGATCTTGATACCATGTCAGATCAAGATTTGGCTAAGGCTGTGGAAACGACAACAGTCTTTGCTAAGTTATCCCCAGACCAAAAGGCACGAATTATCCTAAGCCTTAAGGAAAATGGCCATAAGGTAGGCTATATGGGTGATGGTATCAACGATGCCCCATCTATGAAGGTGTCAGATGTGGGTATCTCTGTGGATACAGCTGTTGATATTGCCAAAGAAACTGCAGATGTTATCTTGCTTGATAAGGATCTAATGGTCTTGGAAAAAGGGCTGGTTGAAGGACGTAAAGTCTATGCCAATATGACCAAGTATATCAAGATGACCGTTTCTTCAAATTTCGGTAATATTTTTTCTCTCCTCTTTGCCAGCATCTTCTTACCATTCCTGCCAATGGCACCTGTGCATTTGATTGTCCTTAATCTTGTCTATGATATTTCTTGTATCGCTCTTCCATTTGACAATGTGGACAAGGAATTTCTTAAAGAGCCACATATCTGGGAAGCCAAGTCAATCATGCGTTTCATGGCTTGGTTTGGACCTATTTCGTCTGTATTTGATATTTTGACTTACATCTTGCTCTATTTCATCATTGTGCCAATGATTTTGGGGCATGGCTATGTTCATGGTTCACCAGAAGCAGCAGCCTTTATCATCATTTTCCAAACAGGTTGGTTTATCGAATCTATGTGGTCTCAAACCATGGTTATCCACATGTTACGTTCACCAAAACTACCATTTATTCAAAGTCACCCAGCACTATCTGTTGTTGTGACAACCCTATTTGCTGCTGTCTTTGTAACCTCTCTTCCATACAGTCCATTGGCTAGTCTCTTAAAACTCAGCCATCTAAATGGTCTCTATTTCATTCTCTTGTTTATTATTATCGTTTTGTATATGCTTAGTGTTACCTTTGTGAAGCATATCTATATTAAGAAATATAAAGAATGGTTGTAGAATAACTATCCTTAGAAAAAAGAGCGTTAGCTCTTTTTTCATTACCTTTCATTCTGCCAAAACCTTTTCATTTATGGTATAATAGGGCGATTATAGATAATCAGAGGCCCTAAAAAACGTCAGTTGTGAGGACATGTTTTCTAAGAAATGAGAGACAATGTTTTCAAGGCCCCTTTCTTTCGTAGGCTATCCCAGTGGGAGGTGGAGGCCCTGAGATTTGGGGCTCAAGGCTAAGACCGCCACGAAGGAAACCATCAAAAAAATCTTAAGAAGGAAAAAGAAAATGAGTAATTACGCAATTATCCTTGCTGCGGGTAAAGGAACTCGCATGAAATCAGATCTTCCAAAAGTATTGCACAAGGTTTCAGGCATCACTATGCTTGAACATGTCTTCCGTGCAGTTTCAGCCATTGATCCAGCTAAGAACGTTACTGTTATTGGTCACAAGGCTGAACTTGTTCGTGAGGTTTTGGATGGTCAATCTGCCTTCACTTTGCAAACTGAGCAGTTGGGGACTGGTCACGCAGTAATGATGGCTGAAGATGAGTTGGCTGGACTTGAAGGTCAAACGCTTGTTATTGCTGGTGACACGCCTTTGATTACTGGTGAAAGCCTTAAAAACCTTATTGATTTCCACGTTAATCACAAAAATGTTGCCACTATCTTGACTGCAACTGCGGACAATCCATTTGGTTATGGTCGTATCATCCGTAACGAAAATGGCGAAGTGACTAAGATTGTTGAGCAAAAAGATGCCAACGAATTCGAACAACAAGTCAAAGAAATCAATACAGGGACTTACGTTTTTGACAATAAACGTCTCTTTGAAGCACTTAAAAACATCAATACTAACAACGCTCAAGGGGAATACTATTTGACTGATGTTATTTCTATTTTCCGTGAGAATGGTGAAAAAGTAGGTGCCTTTACTCTTCGTGACTTTGAAGAAAGTCTTGGGGTTAATGACCGTGTTGCCCTAGCTACAGCAGAAGATGTTATGCGTCGTCGTATCAACAAGGCTCACATGGTCAATGGTGTTACTTTCCAAAATCCAAACGCCACTTATATCGACGTGGATGTGGAAATTGAGCCAGATGTTGTCATTGAAGCTAATGTGACACTTAAAGGACAAACTAAGATTGGTGCAGAGTCAGTGCTTACTAATGGTACTTATATTGTTGATTCAACTATCGGTGCCAAAACGGTTATCACTAACTCTATGATTGAGCACTCAGTGGTTGAAGAAGGTGTTACCGTTGGTCCATTTGCCCATGTTCGTCCAGATTCAACCCTCAAAAAAGATGTTCATATCGGTAACTTCGTTGAGGTTAAGGGGTCTACTATCGGTGAAAATACCAAAGCTGGTCACTTGACCTACATTGGTAATGCGGAAGTTGGTTCTGACGTTAACTTTGGTGCCGGAACAATTACCGTAAACTATGATGGACAACACAAGTTCAAGACACAAATTGCTAACAATGTCTTTATCGGAAGCAATTCAACCTTGATTGCACCGCTTGAAATTGGAGCTAACGCTCTCACAGCGGCTGGCTCAACCATCACAGATGATGTGCCAGCTGACAGCGTAGCCATTGGACGTGGCCGTCAGGTCAATAAAGAAGGCTATGCCATTAAGAAACCTCACCACCCAAGCCAACAAAAGTAGGCTTAAGGCTATCCGAGCTAGATTCTCTTGTAGAGTAGAGGTAGCTTAGAATGAGGTCAGAAGTAAAAGGAGTCAATTCATGGATTTTGAAGAAAAAACACTCAAACGTGAGTCAAAATTTAAGGGACATATTTTTGAAGTTGCAGTAGACGAGGTCCTCTTGCCAGACGGTAAGACGGCTGGTCGTGAGCTCATCTTTCACAAGGGAGCAGTAGCCGTTTTAGCGGTTACCCCAGAAGGGAAAATCATTATCGTCAAGCAATACCGTAAGGCTATTGAGGCGGTTTCTTACGAGATTCCTGCGGGTAAGCTGGAAGTCGGTGAAGCTGGCGATGAGATGGCTGCAGCGGCGCGTGAACTTGAAGAGGAGACTCAATACAAGGGTGATCTGGAATTGATTTATGAATTTTACACAGCCATTGGCTTTTGTAATGAGAGAATCAAACTCTATGTAGCGACCAACCTTAAACCTGTGGAAAATCCACGTCCACTTGATGATGATGAGTTCCTTGAACTCTATGAATTGACCTATGAGGAGTGCATGGAACTTGTAGCTTCAGGGGCTATCCAGGATGCCAAAACTATTATTGCACTTCAATATTATGCACTTCATTTCGGAGGGAAATAAGCTATGGGAAAACCACTTTTGACCGACGATATCATTGAGCAGGCCAAGCGTGGGGAAATCGATTTAGAGGAACATCCTTATTATGAGGACTATGAGCAAGAGTTCTATGACGAGGATTATGAGGCTGACTATCAGCCTTCTGCCTACAAGAGCCGTCGAATTGAGAATGCTAAACGTAATCAATTTCAACACAAGCTTAATCGCATCCTCTTCTGGGTTGTGGTCCTCTTGATTCTTCTCTTCATTGCTGTCTTTTATTTCTAAAAAGCCCATGAGTCAGATAGCCCTAGCTACTGATTCAGGAAAGATTACAAGCTGAAAAGGAACTATATGAAAATTGGAATTATCGCTGCCATGGAGCAGGAGTTAGTGCTTCTAGTGGAGCAATTGGAAAATAAGGTTGAAGAAACTGTTCTTGGCAATACCTACTACACAGGACGCTTAGGAAAACATGATGTTGTTTTGGTGCAATCAGGTGTTGGTAAGGTTATGTCAGCCATGTCTGTGGCTGTCTTGGCAGACCATTTTGGCGTTGATGCCCTCATTAACACTGGTTCTGCTGGAGCAGTAGCACCTGGACTTAAAATTGGAGATGTGGTTGTGGCGTCAAAATTAGCCTATCACGATGTTGATTTGACAGCCTTTGGCTATGATTATGGGCAAATGTCTATGCAGCCACTTTACTTTGAAAGTGACTCTACCTTCGTAGAGACTTTCGAAAAGGTCTTGGCTCAGGCTTCCATTGATTCTAAGATTGGGCTTATCGCTACGGGTGATAGCTTCATTGCGGGTCAAGACAAGATTGATGCTATTAAGGGGCATTTTCCAGAAGTCTTGGCTGTAGAGATGGAGGGAGCAGCTATTGCTCAAGCCGCACACAGTGTCAAAAAGCCTTTCATCGTTGTACGTGCCATGAGTGATACAGCTGCTCATGATGCTAACATTACCTTTGATGAATTCATTATTCAGGCGGGAAAACAATCAGCTGCTATCTTGGTTGAGTTTCTCAAAGAACTTGCCTAAAATACATTAAATGAGTGCTTATGCTCATTTTCTTAATTAATTTAAAGACGACTGCTATTCATTTAAGAATGGCAGTTTTTTCTGCTTTTAGATAAGAAAACCTTCTCATTTTTTAAAGAAAAAATCTGAATTTTAGCATTTTTCAGACGGAAATTTAATTAAAATTATGTCAATAAAATGAGAAAGAAAAACAATATTAAAAGAGAGACTCCGATAGAAAGCTTATAATATAAGGGTTTGAAAATTTCACTATCTATTGATATCTTAGAAAGCTTTACAAAACCTCCAAAGGGGTAAATAATTATCTTGCAAAGTTCTGAAAATAGTGTATAATTCAGAATGAAAAGGGTTACAAAAATGTTAAGATTTGTAAAAATGGGAGGATAGAATCATGAATAACCGATTCGGTGATTCGAGGCAGCGTTTCTCCATCCGTAAGTTTACGGTGGGCGTTGCTTCGGTCTTACTTTCGTCTGCAGTTTTTGGTGTAAGTACCGCCAAAGCAGATCAAGCTGAAGAGCCTAAAGGCCAACCAGCGACGAGTGTGCTTGAGGAAGCCAGTGAGTCTGATGGTGGGGGCCAAAGGACAAGCACTAGTGCCTCAAGTCAAGAAGTGACAGCTGAACCTACCGTTCAAGCAGAAAGTACCAGTGCTATCTCAGTGACTGCTGTTTCTAGTGAAGTTGCGCTTCAAGAGCAAACGGTTGCAAGCTCTGAACAAAAGAGTACATCACAAGATAAGACTAGTGAGGGGCTCAGTGAGAAGCCAGTTACAGTCAATGAAACACGAGAAGCTAGCGCTAGCGACCTCGCTGCAGCAAACAATACGAGTTCCGCTTCGTCAGATAATTTCGGACTTAAGGTTACCAACCTAAGTCGCCCGATTCCAGCGGATGTCAAGGTGACAAAGACAGGAACTGAAATCACTGTTCAAAATCCTGATGTGGAAATGGAATTTCCGAACGGAAATAGTAAGTACGCTACTAGCAAGGTTGTCTACCACAATATTCCTTTCCCTGATGATATGACCATCAATGAAGGGGATCAGGTCATTTTTAATTTGCCTGAGCAGTTGCGATTCCGTACTAGCTACGATATCAATGTCTATAATCCAGACAATCAAATTGTAGGTCTGGCTCAAATTGATCCTGAGAAGAATCGTGTCACTACGACCTTTAATAACTATTTCCAAACACATCCTAACAATAAGCTCATGAGTTTGGAGTTGGATACCCTTTATTCTGAAGAAGTAGATGAAGGGGAACATCTTACTCTTGATTTTGAGGGACGTATCATTCATGTTTCAGTGGGTAAAGTGCAGTCACCTCCTCCAGGTCAAGAGGTTATTTCTAAGTGGGGTAGTCAAGACAAGCATGATCCAACTATCCTAAATTGGCAGATGCGTCTTAATTACTCACGACGTCTCCTTAACAACTTGAAACTGGTTGATACTTGGTCTGACAATCAAAGATTTGTGGACGGTTCTTTGCAACTTCGCTACATTGATTCGGCAGATCCTTGGATTGACAAGGGTTCAGCTATGGATTTGATTAAGAGTTTCTCTTATGATGATAGCCATTTTGAGCTTAAACTCAATCAGTTGGACCGCATGGTTTATGTTTGGTATCAAACCCGTTTGACACAACCTGTTGAAGAATCCACTAACCCTGTCAACCGTATTAAACTTCATGCTGATGTTGTTTCCGATTCTTACAAGTCAACCATTCGCTTGGTAGGTGGCCGAGGAGATGCCATCGGAGATAACCTCGCTCATTTCAATCTTGAGCTTGAGAAGGACTTGACGGGTAGAGACCTTAAGGATAAAGAATTTACATTTAAATTAGTTGATGTGACTGATAGTGCCAATCCTGTTGACTTAGGGGAAACCACTAATGATGGCAAGGGTAAAATCGTCTTTTCAGATCTCTCACTCAGTAAGCCAGGTATCTATCATTATCGTGTGACAGAGGTTCCAGGTAATGACGAAGATGTGGTCTATGACAAACTAGAGGCCAATATCACCATTCAGGTTGTTCGTGAAACTGTGGACAATCAAGTCAAATTAGTTGCCAAGGTTGCCTATCCAGAAGACATTATCTTTAACAATAAATTGGTAACACCAGCCAAGGCCAAAATTGCATTTGGTAAGGAATTGACCAAGGCAGGCGTTAAACAAGATCTAAAAGCAGATCAATTCCAATTTGTTCTCAAAGACCGTTTTGGAAAAGTCCTTGAAACTGTTGGCAATACAGCTGATGGTCAGGTTGCCTTTAGTGAGTTAACCTTTAACAAGGTAGGTACTTACAACTACACTGTTGAAGAGCTTACAGGTAAGGATGATTCAATTGTTTATGACAGCATGAAAGCTGCTGTTTCTATCACGGTAACACGTGATGGCGACGCCCTTGTTTCAACCGTGGTTAATCCTAAAGACACTATCTTTAACAATAAGTTTGTGACTCCAGCTAAAGCCGCTATTCAGTTCAGTAAGGAATTGACTAAGGCAGGTGTCAACCAAACTTTGACTGCTAATGAGTTCCAATTTGTTCTCAAAGATAGTGCCGGTCATATTGTCGAAACAGTTGGTAATACAGCTGATGGTCGTGTTGCCTTTAGTGAACTTCACTTTGATAAGGCAGGAACTTACACTTATACTGTTGAAGAAGTTAAGGGAACTAACGAAGATATCATCTATGATGGTATGAAAGCGACTGTCTGGATTACAGTAACACGAGATGGTGATGCTTTGGTATCAACAGTCGCTAATCCAAAAGATACTGTTTTCAATAACTATGTGAAAGACGTGCAACCAGCTAAGGCCAAATTCGAATTGACCAAGGTTCTTACAGGTCGCAACCTCAAAGATGGTGAGTTCAGTTTCGTCCTCAAGGACGACAAGGGTAATGTTATCCAAACAGTGACCAATAATGCACAAGGAAACATTAGTTTTGAAAATATTGTCTACGACAAACCAGGTGTTTACTACTACACTGTTGAAGAAGTCAAGGGCAATGAAGCTGACGTGGTTTATGATAACATGGTGGCTAAGTTCCAGGTGACCGTTACTAAGACTGTAGGTGAAAAGGAAAATCTGCTCGTAGCAGCCGTTCTCCTTCCTTTGGATACAGAATTTAACAATAGTTACATTCCTCCAAAACCTCCTACACCGCCAACACCACCGACACCACCAAGTGTCCCACCTAAACCACCAGTGGTTCCGCCAACACCACCAACACCACCAACTCCGCCTACTCCACCGGTGACTCCAAAACCAGCTAAGCCAGTTCAATCCTCTGAGAAATCAGGACCTCAACTTCCAGAGACTGGTCAAGCTAACGATACTGCTTTGCTTGCCCTTGGGGCGGTAGCAGAAGTGGCAGCAGTCATGGGTGTAGCATATAGCCATCGTCGCCGTAAAGACGTTTAAGATGATGACCTAAAAGATCGAGTATTCTCGATCTTTTTTAGTATTTGGTCGCCTATCTCATTAAATGAGAAATCAAGATAAAGCCAACTGCAAGATGAAATTTCTACTAAATTAAGCTATAATGAAGAGTATGAAAGTTCTACTTTATCTTGAAGGAAAATCGGTTCTTGAAAAATCAGGAATCGGACGGGCTCTCCACCATCAGATGCATGCCTTGGACTTGGCGGGGATTCCCTATACAACGGACATCTTGGGTGATTACGATGTCGTTCATATTAATACTTATGGGCCACGCAGCTTGATGTTGTTGCATGCTGCAAAACGCCGTGGCAAGAAGGTCATCATGCATGGTCATTCGACACGTGAGGACTTTGAGAATTCATTCATCGGTTCTAACCTTTTGGCCCCACTTTTTGGAAAATATTTGGCCCACATGTACCAAAAGGCTGATTACGTGATTACGCCATCTGAGTATTCCAAAAAATTGATTCAGTCTTACGGAGTTACGACACCAATCATTGCTGTTTCAAATGGGATTGATTTGAAAAAATACGGTAAGGATCCACGTAAGGAAGAAGTTTTCCGAGACTACTTTGGTATTGAGGAAGGACAGCCAGTGGTTATTTGTGCGGGTCTTTATTTCCAACGCAAGGGAATTGAAGATTTCGTCAAGGTTGCCGAAAAGATGCCTCATGTTCGTTTTATTTGGTTAGGTAGTATCAGCAAATGGTTGATTCCTAAGAAGATTCGAGACATTGTTAATGGTAAGCATCCTGATAATGTCAGCTTCCCAGGGTATTTCAAGGGAGCCGTCTTCCAGGGGGCTATGAGTGGTGCTAACGCCTTCTTTTTCCCATCATACGAGGAAACTGAAGGGATTGTGGTGCTAGAGGCCTTTGCCAGTCACCAGCATGTGGTCTTGCGTGATATTCCTGTTTATGAAGGCTGGGTTGATGACAAATCGGCCTCATTTGGGCACAACGTGGACGAATTTGTAGTAGCCTTGCAAGATATTATCGATGGTAAAGTGGACAAACGTGAAGAAGGCTATAAGGTTGCAGAAAGTCGCTCGATTGATGATGTCGCCCAAAAGCTTGTTGAAGCCTACAAAGAAGTATTGGAGATTTAAATGCGTATCGGATTGTTTACAGATACCTATTTTCCACAGGTATCAGGTGTTGCGACCAGTATTCGCACGCTGAAGACGCAGTTGGAAAAAATGGGACATACAGTCTTTATCTTTACGACCACTGATAGAGATGTTGACCGCTATGAAGACTGGCAGATTGTCCGTATTCCGAGTGTGCCTTTCTTTGCTTTTAAGGACCGCCGTGTAGCTTATCGAGGCTTTTCTAAGGCACTAGAGATTGCCAAACAATATAAGCTTGATATTATTCATACGCAGACAGAGTTTTCATTAGGTCTGCTAGGGATTGCCATTGCACGCGAACTTAGGATTCCTGTTGTGCATACCTACCATACTCAGTATGAAGACTATGTCCGCTATATTGCCAAAGGTATGGTTATCCGTCCAAGTATGGTTAAGTACATTGTTCGAGGCTTTATGAGTGATTTGGATGGAGTTATCTGTCCGAGTGAGATTGTTTATGACCTTTTGCTCAAGTACAAGGTTGCAGCTGAAAAACGTGTCATTCCAACTGGAATTGAGCTTGAAAAATTCCAACGTCCAGAGATTACTGAAGATGATGTGGCGGACTTGAGAGCCAAGCTTGGTATTGCTTCTGATGAGACCATGTTGTTGAGCCTCTCTCGTGTGTCCTATGAGAAAAACATCCAGGCTGTACTGGCTGCTCTCTCTTCTGTTTTGGAGGAAGACGACAAGGTGCGTTTGGTGGTGGCTGGTGACGGTCCTTACCTACCAGATCTTAAGTCTCAAGCCAAAAAACTTGGTATTCAGGACAAGGTGGTTTTCACTGGTATGATTGCGCCTAGTGAGACAGCACTTTATTATAAGTCTGCTGATTTCTTCATTTCGGCATCAACCAGTGAGACTCAAGGCTTGACCTATCTGGAAGCCTTGGCTAGCGGTACCCCGATTATTGCTCATGGAAATCCTTATTTGGATAATGTGATTACAGACCAGATGTTTGGAACGCTCTATTATCATGATAATGATTTAGCCGGGGCCATTTTGGAAGCTGCCATTGCAACACCAGAAAAAGACGAAACTAAGTGGGCTGACAAGCTTTATGAAATTTCTGCGGAAAACTTTGGAAAACGTGTCTATGAGTATTACTTGGACCTTACGATTTCTAAGGATTTCCACAATGATTTGAATGGTGAAGATAGTACCATGAAACGCTTGACGCGTATGGTAACTTATTTGCCGACTAAGGCTATTACCTTGCCTGTTAACGGCTCTGTTCGTATCCTCAAAGGATCAGCCAAACAGGTCAAGAAAATCAGAAATATCACGAAACTTTTGGATTAGGAAAGCTACCAGATTTTCCTAGTCAGATAAAATCTTAGAATTGATTAATAAAAGAGATAATTAGCTTGAAAAATTACAGTTTCATGCTATAATAACGCATAGAGACATATCAGTCATGGGAAATCTTTCAGAGAGCGTGTGGCGCTGGAAATCACGCAGAGGACATGATTGGGACTACTCGATTAACTTTTTATGCAAACATAAAACGGTGGCCACGTTAGAGCCAATCAGAGGTGTAGGACAGACTTGTTTTTTGTCGTACATGAACTAAGGTGGAACCACGTTGCGACGTCCTTTTGAGGATGTCGCTTTTTATATTATTTGGTATGCTTTACAATTTTTAGAATGTCTAGTTTAGATAGAAAAGCTTTACTTTGTGACTAAATATTTTCTCTTTGATTACTAAAAGGATTGTTTAGAACGAGGTGACACTATCTATTTAGTTGAGGGAGAATTTTATGGGGTTCAAATATGAAGCTATCAAGGCCTACCTGATTGACCACGGTGTGGATGCTAGTCTTGCTGAGACCATGCACGCTATCTATGCTACTAGGAGAATCGGTAGGTCAACTTTTGAGTATTTCCTAATTGTTTTTACAGAAACAGAGGTTTTGATTATTTCTCTTACTCTTTTAGGAAAATTAGGAGATATTATCGCCAAATTTCCTGAAGAGACGATTAAGTCTTATCAGTTTAAAAAACGCTTGTTTATTGGTTATAAACTTCGCATTTTTCTAAATGATGGCAGGGAGCTAGACTTTAATGTCAACAAGATATTGATTGGAGCGGGTTGGCATAAGACAGAATTGCAAAGCATCCTAGAAACAAATTATTACAACAAAAAGATTAAATAGAAAGGAAGAAGGGGCTCATCCTTTAGAGCTCTGACATCTTAATTATGATTAACATTACTTTCCCAGATGGCGCTGTTCGTGAATTCGAATCTGGCGTTACAACTTTTGAAATTGCACAATCTATCAGCAATTCTTTGGCTAAGAAAGCTCTTGCTGGTAAATTTAATGGCAAATTGATTGACACAACTCGTGCCATCACTGAAGATGGGAGCATCGAAATCGTGACACCTGATCACGAAGATGCCCTTCCAATCTTGCGTCACTCAGCGGCTCACTTGTTTGCCCAAGCAGCTCGTCGCCTTTTCCCAGATATTCATTTGGGTGTTGGTCCAGCTATCGAAGATGGTTTCTACTACGATACTGACAATGAAGCTGGTCAAATCTCTAACGAAGACCTTCCTCGTATTGAAGAAGAAATGAAGAAAATCGTTAAAGAAAACTTCCCATCAATCCGTGAAGAAGTGACTAAAGACGAAGCGCGTGAAATCTTCAAAAATGACCCATATAAATTGGAATTGATTGAAGAGCACTCAGAAGACGAAGGTGGTTTGACTATCTACCGTCAAGGTGAGTACGTTGACCTTTGCCGTGGCCCACACGTACCATCAACTGGTCGTATCCAAGTCTTCCATCTTTTGAATGTTGCAGGTGCTTACTGGCGTGGAAATAGCGATAATGCTATGATGCAACGTATCTACGGTACAGCTTGGTTCGATAAAAAAGATCTCAAGGCTTACCTTAAACGTCTTGAAGAAGCTAAAGAACGTGACCACCGTAAACTTGGTAAAGAACTTGATTTGTTCATGATTTCTCAAGAGGTCGGTCAAGGTCTTCCATTCTGGTTGCCAAACGGTGCGACAATCCGTCGTGTCTTGGAACGCTACATCGTGGACAAGGAAGTAGCAGCAGGCTACCAACACGTATACACTCCACCAATTGCCTCAGTTGAGCTATACAAAACTTCAGGTCACTGGGATCACTACCGTGAAGATATGTTCCCAACAATGGATATGGGAGATGGTGAAGCCTTTGTGCTTCGTCCAATGAACTGTCCTCACCACATCGAAGTTTACAAACACCATGTGCACTCTTACCGCGAATTGCCTATCCGTATCGCTGAAATTGGTATGATGCACCGTTATGAAAAATCAGGTGCCCTTACAGGACTTCAACGTGTGCGTGAAATGTCACTTAATGACGGTCATACTTTCGTAACACCAGAACAAATCAAAGATGAGTTCCAACGTACGCTTCAATTGATCATCGACGTTTACGAAGATTTCAACTTGACTGACTATCGTTTCCGTTTGTCATACCGTGACCCTAAAGATACTCACAAATACTTTGACAATGATGAAATGTGGGAAAATGCTCAAAGCATGTTGAAATCAGCTATGGATGACATGGAACTTGACTACTTTGAAGCAGAAGGTGAAGCTGCCTTCTACGGTCCAAAACTTGATATCCAAGTGAAGACTGCCCTTGGTAATGAAGAAACACTTTCTACTATTCAATTGGACTTCTTGCTTCCAGAACGCTTTGACCTTAAATACATCGGAGCTGATGGAGAAGAACACCGTCCAGTGATGATTCACCGTGGGGTTATCTCAACAATGGAACGCTTTACAGCTATCCTTATTGAAAACTATAAAGGAGCCTTCCCAACTTGGTTGGCACCTCAACAAGTGACTGTTATCCCAGTTTCAAATGAAGCCCACACAGATTACGCTTGGGAAGTTGCTAAACAACTTCGTGACCGTGGTATCCGTGTTGAAGTGGATGAACGTAACGAGAAAATGCAATACAAGATTCGTGCGTCTCAAACACAAAAAATCCCTTACCAATTGATTGTTGGTGATAAGGAAATGGAAGACGGAACTGTTAACGTTCGTCGCTATGGACAAAAACAAACACACACTGAAGCTGTGTCAGAATTTGTAGAAAATATCCTTGCTGATATTGCTCGCAAATCACGCCCAGATGCCGAATAAATCAGAAAGTCGGTTAGCTAAGCTAGCTGACTTTTTAGTAGGATAAACCATGCACGTTTTTAGGAAAAGACTTTTATTTCTGCTGGGAGCAGTTCTAGTCTTGTTACTGGCTAGTTTTACTTACCATAGATTAGCCTTGCAAAGAGAGAAGGCTTCCCTCAACACTATGGGACAAATGGTGTCTGTCAATGGCCATGAAATGAGCATTTTTGTAAAGGGGGAGGGGGCACAAACTCTAGTTTTTCTATCTGGTGCTGGAACAGCCTCTCCCATTCTAGATTTTAAAGACTTGTATGATGGGCTTTCGAAGCAATACAGGATAGTCGTTGTAGAGAGGGCTGGTTATGGTTACAGTGAGGACACATCTAAGTCCCGAGATGTTTCTGAGGTCCTTTCAGAGACGCGGCAAGCCCTAGCCAAGGCCCATGTCTCAGGTCCTTACATTATCCTTTCTCATTCGATGGCCTCCTTAGAGACACTTCTGTGGCAGGAAAAATACCCTAGTGAAGTGAAAGCTATCATTGGTTTAGATTGGGCCCTACCAGAAAGTTATGCTCATTTAAAAATGCACCCTCAGATCTTACGTATGGCTCGTTGGGGAAGTCAATTAGGCTTATTAAGGTATTTACCGAGTCGCTTATATGTGCCTAATGCCAATCTCAGTAGTAGTGACCGCCGCCTCTATCAACGGATAGCCTATCGTCAAATTTTGTCAAAGGCTATGTTAAATGAGAGCCTGTCTGTTAAGGAAAATGCGAAAAAGGTTACTTCTAGCATTGATTCACAAATTCCAACCTTACTGATGGTCTCGAATGGTGGGGGTACTGGTTTTAGCCAGAAGGACTGGCGGCATTATGCGACTAGCTTTGCAAAGGACCAGAAAAATATCGAAGTGACTTTTTATGATGCTCCGCACTATCTTTATCACTATCAGACCAAAGAGGTGGCCGAGAAGATAGAGGAGTTCATCAAAGAGACGACTGAATGAATTTACATATATTATCGAGGAGGGATGTGATGCTCATTGGTTCAAAAGCCTTTCGACACTTATGGGAGGACTGGCGAAGGGACTACCAGCCATTGCAAGTACTAAAGCTATTGTTAGCTTATATAGGGATGCCAGAGGATTTATCGGGAGAGCTTGAAGAAACCCAACACCTTTTATCTTATTTTGATCCTGACTTGGCACCGCATGATTCCTTCTGGAAGGATGTCGTTAAATTGGTAGACCTGGCTTTTCCTGGTGATAGTTTGTCTAAGAATGCCTCTATTGAGAGACAAATCCATCAGCTACGTTACCTGATTTCTAGTCAACAGGCCCAGTATGTGCGGACGCATTATAAAAAGCCAGGGATGACAGATAAAGAAGCTTTGGCTGTCTATCTGAGATGGAAGCCTTTCACCATGTTTGATCAGGGACGTTTGCACCAGAAGGTTTCTATCTGTGATGGCAAGGCGGTTTATCCTGATGGGATTCCAAGTGTTAATCTAAAAATTCTTCTCTATAATCGGATTGAGTTTATTCTAGATAGTCAGGGAAACTTTCTCAATGAGGTCGATGCGGAGCAGGTGACCGAGAGTGGGGTGGTTAATGGTGCCAGTTTTAACTATGGTAATTTCAAACGCCACTGGCAACTGGATGTGGAGCCGGTCCAACCACATGACCCTGATTTTCGTAATCGAATGACTAGGGGCTTTCGTTCACCCAACAAATTGAAAAAACGTTGGGGACAGCAAGCGCCTGAACAGTTTGATAAATCTTTCTACAATCCAAAAGGCATCTATGCCCAGTCCCATAGGTCTTTGGCAAATGATGTCAAACGCCAAGCCAGACTTTTTCTCGCTCTGGTTTATGGCTTTAAACCGGATCAGACCAAGCAATCAAAGGAGGTTCATATGTCTAAACAACCACAAAACAATAAAGGAACAGCAGTTCTAGGCTCACTAGTCTTTATGGCCTTATACGCCCTAGGTATTTGGCACAATGCTGTCCGAGGAAATATTCCCTTTCTCATTCTTTGGAGTGTTTTACTCCTTGTTAATGTCAGCTATTTGATTTTCCGCTTGAGAAAATAAAAAAAGAAAGTGATACAGACCTAAATGGTAAGAAATTTAGGTCCGTATCACTTTTTTGTATATTCAATGATGGCTTACCATTTGCTTTCTTCTGGGATAATAATCCAGCAAATGATGTAGAAAAGAAAGCCTGTTCCGAATAAGAAAATCGCTGCAGCCCAAATGAGGCGAATAATGACAGGGTCGATATCAAGATATTTAGCGATACCAGAACAAACACCGGCAATGATTTTGTTGTTTGGATCTCGTCTGAGTTCTTTTTTCATATGATTTACCTCCGTATGCCTTATTATACCATAACAACTTGCGGTCTAGTATTAGCTTAAGGAAGCATGAAGTAGACGATACCCAGATATTGGAGTGCTGAAGCCAGCATGATGAAGAGGTGCCAAATCATGTGGAAGTATGGTTTTTTCTTAGCGTAAAAAGCTGCCCCGACCGTGTATGACAATCCTCCGGCAAGCATAAGTCCCCAAAAGGCTGGCCCTGTCTTAGTAACGATAGCTGGAATAATGAAGATAACCAACCATCCCATCATCAGATAGAGGAAGAGGGAGAACTTTTCATTGATTTTTTTAGCAAAGATTTTATAGAGAATACCAAAAATGGTTGTTCCCCATTGGAGGATGATGATGCTATAGCCTAGCCAACCGCCAACCAGTGAGAGGGCAACAGGGGTGTAGCTTCCAGCAATGGCGATATAAATCATGCTGTGGTCAATAATTCTTAGAACCATCTTGTGGGGTGAGTTGTAATCCATAGCATGGTAGATGGCTGAGCTCAAAAACATGAGGAAAAGGCTGATAACGAAAACAGACATCCCGACCGCAGCAGTCATGCCGTAGCCGTTGTTGGCATGAACAGCAGTAATTGGCAGTAAGACCAACATGGCCACAGCTCCGACGGCGTGAGTCACACTGTTGGCAACTTCCTCACCAAAGCTTAGTTTTTTACTGAGTTTGAGGTTGGGAGAAGTATTAAAAGTAGCAGTATTAGACATTATTTCCTCCTTCAAGGTCGTTCAAAAGTTGATGGGTAGCTCGGTAACATTGAAGCGTCTGACAGGCTGAGAGTATGACTTGTGGAGCTTCTTGAGGAAACTGACCATTCATGCAGGCTACAAAGTCATTGTAGTAGCTCTTTTGACTTTCAGTATCTGTTCGTAGGATTTCCAAGGTTTTAGCAATCTCAGAAATCTCAAAGACGGTCTTTAGACTAGTGATGACAATAAGTCTAGCTACCTGAGCAGCATTATATTTTTTCTTGATGGGTTTTGCGACATGGCCATGTTTGACATAATTATTGACCATAGAGGCGGTTAGCCCCTTGTCGTTTGGTCCCAAAGTGCTTTGGGTGACCTGATTGACATAGAGCAAAACCTGATCCAAATAGAGTTCAATCTCTGGTAATTCTTCCCAGAGAGGGTATTGTTGTGTTGTCAAATTATAAAAACCTCTTTATCTAGTTTTCATAACTAGATTATAACATTATAGAAATTCAAGTCAAGTCAGAACTTGTGAGATATGAAAAAGATGTTGAGATAAAATTTCCAACATCTTTATTTTTTATGTGATAAGGCAGAGTGATATTTTATTGCTTCATATTCTCTTTTTATGGGGTTCTGAGTTTCTCCAAAATTGCTTGTGCAGTTTCTTGGTTCATATGTTTGGCCTTGAGAAGTTCAGCCAAAACTTGAGGCATTTCTTCAGGACTGGCCCCAGCTAACAAAGCCAGGGATTTGGCTTGGAGTTTCATATGTCCTGCTTGTATTCCTGTTGAAGTCAGAGCTTTCAGAGCAGCCAAATTTTGTGCCAAACCAAGAGAGACGATGATACTGGCTAGGGTTTTGGCATCTGGATGATTAAGCAAATCATGGGCGATAGAAGCACTAGGGTTAAGTCCGATAGAACCGCCACGGGTTGCGATTGGCATGGGGAGGGATAATTCTCCAACTAGTTCCTTAGATTCCTGATTATAAGTCCATGTGGACAGACCTCGGTAGCTACCATCCTTGCTTGCATAGGCATGGCTACCGGCCTCAACTGCTCGCCAATCGTTTCCGGTCGCGATAACTAGGGCATCGATACCATTGAAAATTCCCTTGTTATGGGTAGCTGCTCGGTAGGGGTCCACCTGAGCCAGTTGGCTGGCCATCTCCATTTTCTTAGCCAGGTCATGTGCCTCTTCCTTATTACGACTGAGGAAGCGTGTGCTAAGACGACAAGTCGCTGTCACAAGACTTTCAGTGGCTAGATTTGAGAGAATAGCCATGAGGCTTTGACCTTCTGACAGGTTTTCTAATTCTGGCACCAGGGCTTCCATCATGGTGTTGACCATATTGGCTCCCATGGCTTCTTGGGTATCAACGGCTAGATAGACAATGAGGAAGTCTCCTTTAGTCTCAGTCCAGAGCTTGCGAGGGCCACCCCCACGCTTAACAATAGAAGGGTGAGCCTCTTTGGCAATCTCTATAAGGTCCTGACTGGCTGCTTGAATTTTGCTTGAAGCATTATCCTTATCAGGAACGTCAAAGAGGGCAACTTGGCCAATCATTTGACGGTCATGGATTGTAGTCGTGAAACCACCAGAACGCTTAATGAGTTTGCTAGCGTAGGAAGCAGCAGCCACAACTGAGGGTTCCTCGGTAACCATGGGAACCTGATAGGTCACACCATCTACCAATACATCTGGGCAAATGGCAAAGGGGAGTGTGAATCGACCAATGACATTTTCAGCCATCTGATTGGCTGTTTCAAGGGTGAGTTGTTGGTCCTTATCCAGAAGATCTTGATTTTCCTGAGACAAAAGAGCATTCGTTTTCAAATGCTCTTTACGTTCTTGCGGTGTCTTCTTGGAAAAACCAGTCCAAGAGAGTTTAGTCATATTAATGTCCTTTATAGATACGTTGGTGTTCAGAGATTTCAGCTAAACGGAAAGCTCCGGTTTGGTAATCAGCGAATTGAGTAGAACCAGTGTCATCCAACTGCGCCTCCTCATAGAAAAGTTTTTCATAATCAGCAACGCTTAATTGTTGACGTTTGGCAAAGGTATCTAGGCGGTCCGAACGAAGCAGGTCTTTGTAACCTTCAACCAGACGTCCTGAGAAAATTTCAGAGACAGCTCCAGAACCGTAAGAGAAGAAGCCAATCTTATCTCCGGCTTTAAGGTCTTGCGACTGTTCAAGCAAAGAAAGAAGTCCAAGATAGAGTGACCCTGTATAGATATTCCCAATTTGACGACTATAGGTAATTGAAGCATCGAAGTTATTTGTCAGACGCTCTTTGTTCTCTGGATTCAAATCTTTTGGAATAATCTTATTAAGTCCCTTAAGAGCTAGCTTAGGATAAGGAAGATGGAGACAAAAAGCAGCAAAATCAGCAAAGTTAGCCTGATGGCGTTCTTGATAAGCTACCCAAGTTGTCTTCAAACTGTCAAGGTACTGTTTGGTTGAATAGATGCCTTGAACATAAGGCGTTGAACTGTAGTTTGGACGCCAGAAGTCCATGACATCACGAGTTTGTGCCACATTATCATCAGCAAGTTCCAAAATACGTGGATTCTGACTGACTAGCATAGCTACAGCACCAGCTCCCTGAGTTGATTCACCAGAAGATTCCACACCGTAGCGGGCAATATCACTAGCGATAACCAGAACCTTGCTTTCTGGGTGAGTTGCCACGTGCAACTTAGCATAGTTAAGTCCAGCAGTTGCAGCGTAACAAGCTTCCTTCATTTCAAACGAACGGGCAAAAGGCTGAATACCTAAAAGACTGTGAACATAGACAGCAGCAGCCTTGGACTGGTCAATGGAAGACTCAGTAGCCACGATGACCATATCGATAGCTTTTTTGTCGTCGTCATTTAAAATATCAGTCGCCGCATCAGAGGCAAGCGTCACGATATCTTCTGTAATCGGCGTAATACTGGTTGCATCAAGCATCAGCCCCTTGCTGAATTTTTCAGGCTCAGCCCCACGGGCAAGAGCGAGATCAGCCATGTTTAGAACATATTGACTGGTCGCAAAACCAATCTTATCAATTCCAATAGACATATGATGTTTCCTTTTTTCTTCATTGTAGAGTATCCAAAAGATACTAATCTATAGTGATTTTACCATAAAAGAGCGCTTTCGCCTTGAAAAAACTTTGATAGTTAGTTATATCTCATTTTTTGGTAGGAACTAGGGGATTTTAAACGACTTACTTTTGCTATTCCATAGCTTATATTTCTCATTTACACCAGAATAAGGTAAAATTGAAGTGGTAATCTACTTGTTTTTTAGCTATGTTAGAAAAGTAAAATTGTTGTTATATATTGAAATCATTGCGAGCGTTAAGTGAGACTTTCCGCTGTGAGATAAGTGTCTGTAAATAAAGTGTTTTGTTTACAGACACTCGGAATTTTTGAGACCATAGGCTCAAAAATTAGTCTTGGAACTTCGAAGAAGTTCGCAGACGTCCGTAATCACTTAAGGGAAGTCTCAAAAAATACTTTGTTTTCAATAGAATAAAGAGGAAAATCATGACAAAAGCAGACACTATTTTTAAAGAAAATATCACTAAAATCATGGAAGAAGGCGTTTGGTCGGAGCAAGCACGTCCTAAATACAAGGATGGCACCACAGCCAACTCCAAATACATCACTGGAGCTTTTGCAGAATATGACTTGAGCAAGGGAGAGTTTCCAATTACCACTCTTCGTCCTATCGCTATCAAATCTGCCATCAAAGAAGTGTTTTGGATTTATCAAGACCAGACAAACAGCCTAGATGTCCTTGAAGACAAATACAATGTCCACTATTGGAATGACTGGGAAGTTGAAGGCGTGCCTGCCAATAATGGGGACAAGCGTTCGATTGGTCAGCGTTATGGAGCGATTGTTAAGAAGCACGATATCATTAACCGTTTGCTGGCACAGTTGGAGGCTAATCCGTGGAACCGTCGCAATGTCATTTCCCTTTGGGATTACGAGGCCTTCGAGGCGACAGCAGGACTTCAGCCTTGTGCCTTCCAAACTATGTTTGACGTTCGCCGTGTGGGCGAGGACATTTATTTGGACGCCACTTTGACGCAACGTTCTAACGATATGTTGGTGGCTCATCATATTAATGCCATGCAGTATGTGGCTCTTCAGATGATGATTGCCAAGCACTTTGGTTGGAAAGTTGGTAAATTCTTTTATTTCATCAATAACCTCCATATCTATGACAATCAATTTGAGCAAGCTGAGGAACTTCTCAAACGTCAGCCAGCTGATTGCCAACCACGTTTGGTCCTCAACGTTCCTGATGGAACGAATTTCTTCGATATCAAACCGGAAGATTTTGAATTGGTTGACTATGATCCTGTTAAGCCTCAACTCAAATTTGACTTAGCAATTTAATAAATGCTTATGGTTTAAGCCCTTAAAGAGCTGGCAAAGTTTTTCCAAGCTCTTTTTCTCTTTTTTTGTTAGAATGGATTGTAAACTTAAAAAGAAAAGGAAATACTGTGTCTAAACAACTCATTGCTATTTGGGCGGAAGCTCATAACCATGTTATTGGGAAGAATCACACCATGCCTTGGCATTTGCCTGCTGAACTGGCACATTTCAAGAAAACGACCATGGGCTCAGCAATTCTCATGGGGCGTGTGACCTTTGATGGCATGAACCGTCGTTGTCTACCAGGACGTGAAACCTTGATTTTGACACGAGACAAGGACTTCGACTGTGAGGGTGTAACGACCGTTACGAGTGTTGAGGAAGCCCTAGCTTGGTTTGAACAGCAAGATAAGGATCTCTATATTGCTGGTGGTGCTGGTGTCTACAAGGCTTTTGATGGGCATTATGATGCATTCATCAAGACAACTATTGAGGCTGATTTAGAGGGAGATACGTATTTTCCACAACTAGATATGACGGCATTTAAAGTGGTATCACACGAACGTGTGGCCAAGGATGATAAAAATGCCTACGACTTTAGCATAAGTCGCTATGAAAAAGAAGGAGACTAGGTTCATGCAACGTAGTGTTTTTGGGTTATTTACTGCATTATTGGGAGTACTTTGTGTGCTCTCTGCCATTCCTGCCTTTCGCAAGAAACGTTATGGGTTAGCAGTTTTTCTCTTTTTAAATGCTTTTACCAACCTTGTCAATACTATTCACGCCTTCTATGGCACCCTATTTTAGAAAAGAGTGAGGAATAAATGGCTGGAAATCGTAATGAAGAAATGGTTTATTGTTCATTTTGTGGCAAAAACCAAGAAGAAGTAAAGAAAATTATCGCTGGGAATGGCGTCTTTATCTGTAACGAATGTGTGGCCTTGTCACAAGAAATCATTCGTGAGGAAATGGCAGAAGAAGTTTTGGCTGACTTGGCTGAAACACCAAAGCCAAAAGAACTTTTGGATATTTTGAACAACTATGTCGTGGGGCAAGACCGTGCTAAACGTGCCTTGGCGGTAGCTGTTTACAACCACTATAAACGTATCAACTTCACAGAAAGTCGTGAAGACAATGATGTGGATTTGCAAAAATCAAATATTCTCATGATTGGACCAACTGGTTCAGGGAAGACTTTCTTGGCTCAGACCTTGGCTCGTAGCTTGAATGTTCCTTTCGCGATTGCGGATGCGACATCATTGACAGAGGCAGGTTATGTGGGTGAGGACGTGGAAAATATCCTCCTCAAACTGATTCAAGCGGCAGACTTCAATATTGAACGTGCGGAACGTGGGATCATCTATGTCGACGAGATTGATAAGATTGCTAAAAAAGGTGAAAACGTATCAATCACTCGTGACGTTTCTGGTGAAGGGGTTCAACAAGCCCTCTTGAAGATTATCGAAGGAACAGTAGCTAGCGTTCCACCTCAAGGTGGTCGTAAACACCCTAACCAAGAGATGATTCAAATTGATACGAAGAATATTCTTTTTATCGTGGGTGGTGCTTTTGATGGTATCGAAGATATCGTTAAGCAACGTCTTGGTGAGAAAATCATTGGTTTTGGTCAAAATAATAAGGCGATTGATGATGACTCATCATACATGCAGGAAATTGTGGCTGAAGATATTCAAAAATTCGGTCTTATCCCTGAGTTTATCGGACGTTTGCCAGTCCTTGCGGCCCTTGAACAGTTAACGGTTGACGACTTGGTTCGTATCTTGACAGAGCCTAGAAATGCCTTGGTTAAACAGTATCAAACTCTCTTGTCTTATGATGGGGTTGAACTTGAGTTTGACCAAGATGCTCTTGAAGCTATTGCAAGTAAGGCGATTGAACGTAAGACTGGTGCTCGTGGGCTTCGCTCTATCATTGAGGAAGTCATGATGGATGTCATGTTTGAAATTCCTAGCCAGGAAGATGTGACTAAGGTTCGTATTACCAAAGAAGCCGTTGACGGTACAGCTGCTCCAGTTTTGGAAACAGCGTAAGGAGGACTTATGGCTGAAGAACAAGTCCTAAATACGCACAATGCTGAGATTTTACTCAGTGCAGCAAATAAGAGTCACTATCCCCAAGATGACCTCCCTGAGGTTGCCCTAGCAGGACGCTCGAATGTTGGTAAATCAAGCTTTATCAACACACTTCTTGGTCGTAAAAACCTCGCACGTACTTCTGGAAAACCAGGAAAAACCCAGTTGCTTAATTTCTATAATATTGACGACAAGTTACGCTTTGTGGATGTGCCAGGTTACGGTTATGCCCGTGTGTCTAAAAAAGAACGTGTCAAATGGGGAAAAATGATTGAGGAGTACCTCGTGACTCGAGACAATCTTCGTGTGGTGGTTAGCTTGGTAGACCTCCGACATGAGCCAACTCAAGACGATATTCAAATGTATGAATTTCTTAAGTATTATGAAATTCCAGTTATTGTTGTGGCGACTAAGGCTGACAAGATTCCTCGCGGAAAATGGAACAAGCACGAATCTATCATTAAGAAAAAACTCAATTTTGATAAAAATGACCATTTCATCGTCTTTTCATCTGTCACACGTGACGGTTATGATGAAGCATGGGATACGATTTTGGCAGAATTGTAAGAAAAGCTCGGAGCAATCCGAGTTTTTTTCTTGTTGTGATAGTCTTTAGCTATCTCTTTGATAGTTTCCACTTATTATCCAAGGTGATAATATTGTGATAAGCTTGTTTTATCACATATATTGGAGGAATCTATGGAAAATCATAATTATGAAAATGAGGGTCAGTTCCAACGGAAGATGACTTCTCGACACCTCTTTATGCTATCGCTGGGTGGTGTCATTGGTACTGGTCTCTTCTTGAGTTCAGGCTATACGATAGCACAAGCAGGACCCCTTGGAGCTATCCTATCTTATCTTGTGGGTGCTGTTGTTGTTTACTTGGTCATGCTTTCATTAGGTGAGCTAGCTGTTGCTATGCCAGTAACGGGATCCTTTCACACCTATGCTACTAAATTTATCAGTCCGGGAACCGGATTTACGGTAGCTTGGCTTTATTGGATTTGTTGGACGGTAGCCTTGGGAACAGAATTTCTCGGTGCTGCCATGTTGATGCAACGTTGGTTTCCATCAGTTCCGGCTTGGATTTTTGCGGCATTCTTTGCCTTGGTTATTTTCGGGATTAATGCTCTGAGTGTGAGGTCTTTTGCGGAAGCGGAATCCTTCTTCTCGTCAATAAAAGTCATTGCTATCCTGGTTTTCATTATTCTGGGGCTAGGGGCTATGTTTGGATTGGTGAGTTTTGATGGTCACCATGAGGCCATTATGTTCAAGCACTTGACGGCCAATGGTCTCTTTCCAAATGGCGGTATTGCCATTGTGTCAGTTATGTTGGCTGTTAACTATGCCTTTTCAGGAACAGAGTTAATCGGTATAGCGGCTGGTGAAACGGACAACCCTAAAGAGGCAGTTCCTCGGGCGATTAAAACAACAATTGGTCGTTTGGTGATCTTCTTTGTCTTGACTATTGTGGTCTTGGCTTCGCTACTTCCAATGAAAGAAGCAGGAGTTTCTTCAGCACCTTTCGTTGATGTCTTTGATAAGATGGGAATTCCCTTTGCGGCGGACATCATGAACTTTGTTATCTTGACAGCTATCCTTTCTGCTGGGAATTCAGGACTTTATGCGTCAAGCCGTATGCTGTGGTCTTTGGCCAATGAGGGAATGCTCAATAAAAAGCTAGTGAAAATTAATAAGCATGGTGTTCCAATGACAGCCCTTTTGATTTCTATGGCAGGAGCAGTTTTATCGCTCTTTTCTAGTATCTATGCAGCAGATACAGTTTACCTAGCTTTGGTATCGATTGCTGGATTTGCAGTTGTTGTTGTCTGGCTCTCTATTCCTATGGCACAAATCAACTTCCGTAAACAGTGGAATTTAGAGCATTCTGATGATGAGTTGGATTATAAGACACCGTTTAATCCAATCCTACCTTATATCACAATCATTCTGTTGGCTATCTCTGTTCTTGGTATTGCTTGGGATAGTTCGCAGCGTGCGGGACTTTATTTTGGTATTCCTTTCATGATTTTCTGTTACCTCTATCACTACCTTCGTTTTAAGAAATGGTAAGGAGGCCTTGCATGGCAATATTTAAAGACTATTTAGAGAATAAATCTCCCCTCATTCTTCACGGGGCTCTGGGAACAGAGATGGAGAGCTTGGGTTATGATATTTCTGGCAAACTCTGGTCAGCCAAGTACTTGCTTGACAAGCCAGAAGTTATTCAAAAAATCCATGAAACCTATGTAGCTGCTGGGGCTGACTTGGTTACCACATCGTCTTATCAGGCAACCTTACCAGGCTTGATAGATGCTGGACTCACTAAAGAAGAAGCGGAGCGGATTGTTGCCTTGACAGTTCAGTTGGCAAAGAATGCACGCGATAAGGTCTGGGCAACTTTGGATGACAGTGAGAAGGCTAAGCGTCCTTATCCATTGATCTCTGGTGATGTCGGTCCTTACGCAGCCTATTTGGCCAATGGTTCTGAGTACAGTGGTGATTATGGTCAGATCACCATCAAGGAACTTAAGGAGTTTCATCGCCCTCGAATTCAAATTCTCCTAGATCATGGTGTCGATTTATTGGCTTTGGAAACCATTCCTAATCATCTGGAAGCACAAGCTTTGATTGAACTTCTGGCTGAAGAATTTCCAGAAGCAGAAGCTTATATCAGTTTTACAGTCCAAGAACCAGGAACTATCAGTGATGGGACTTCTTTAGATGAGATTACCCAGCTTGTTTCCCAGTCAGACCAAATCTTGGCTCTAGGAATCAACTGTAGTTCGCCTCTGCTGTATAATCAGGCTCTTACTGTTCTTAAAAATGCTGGAAAAGCTCTCATTACTTACCCCAACTCAGGTGAGGTTTATGATGGTAGTACGCAGACTTGGAAACCTAAGGACAAGGATGCTCTGACCTTAGTGGAACACAGCAAGGATTGGCATGATCAGTTTGGAGTTAAGATTTTAGGTGGTTGCTGCCGCACACGTCCAAATGACATTAAAGCCTTATATGCAGAGTTTAGAACCTAGTCAAATTTCTAATTATTTGTTATAATAGGAGACTGTAAGGCTATGAGCTCTACACACTATTAGTAGAAAATGAAGCCAGCGTTAAGCTGGTTTTTAAAATGAAGAGGAAAATATGACCTACGAACAAGAATTTCTAAAAGACTTCGAAGCCTGGGTTGTTACCCAAGTAAAAGTAAACGAAACGGCCTTGGCCGCTAGCAAGAAAATCTGGGAAGAAGATGGCGATGAGCGTGCACGTGATGCAAGTTACCGTTATGAAGCCAAATTGGATGCTTACAATTTCTTAATTGGCAAGTTTGCCAACTATCGCGCTGGCAAAGGTTTCCATGATATGCCAGATGGCTTGTTCGGGGAACGTCACTATTAATAGAGGATGAAAAAGAAAATGGCGACAGTACTTTATGGAAAGGTGTCGCCGATTAAAATAGGAGAATACTAAACATGGCTAAAGTAAAAAATAAAAAGAAAGCTTTTAAACACCGTTTGAAAAAACAAGGACTTTTCAATAATGTTAAAGCCCCTGTCCCACCAGTTGCGCCTGTTCCACCAGTGCCACCAGTAGAACCACAACCTGTTGCTGAAACTAAGACAGTTGCTAAGGAAGAAGTAGCAGCAAAAGACCTTAGTCTTGAATCCTTTGCAGAACTTCCAGAAGTTGAAGGTCTTCGTTCAAACCTTGTAGAAACTCTTTACAATGAAGGTTTGACTTCAGCAGAGGCTTTTGCTACTGTGACTGAAGAAGAAGTTCTTGCCCTCAAGGGTGTCGGACCTGCGACAGTTAAAAAATTGAAAGAAAATGGTGTTAGCTTTAAAGCTTAAGCCTAAAAAAGATCCGAGGTGCAAACTTCGGATCTTTATTCTTTGCCTTGGGAAGCATTGTTTGATTAGGAGAACAAGAAAACCACTAGCTTTGCTAGTGGTTGATAGATCTGTATTATTTATTTCTTTGGATTTTGTTTGGTTAAATTAAGTCCAAAAGGTACCAAGTTTTCTTGATGTCTGCGGATTCGCCCCATATTTTCAGTGTGGCGGAAGATAATAATCAAAGCCATGATGGTAAGTACCCCAGTGAAAATAAGGTCATAGCCATCTAGCAAGAAATGGATGGCTGGAAAGACAGCCAAGGTAATCAGTCCAACAACTGCAGCAGTGACACTTGAAAATGAAATCATGCTGGTTAGATAGAGTGTTAGGGCAAAGACCAAGAGTAGGAATACACAGTAGAGAGGGGCAAAACCAAGAAGCACCCCAGCACTTGTCGCAACGGCCTTCCCACCTTTAAATCCAGCAAAGATTGGAAAAACATGTCCGATAATAGCAAAGAAACCAATGATTAGAGGTGAAACCTCTGTAACACCAAGCCAGATAGGTAGAAGAACAGCCAAGGTCCCCTTGAACATATCAACCAAGAAGGTGATGGTACCAGCAGTCTTACCTAGAACACGAAAGGTATTGGTTGTTCCAGTATTTCCAGAGCCATGCTCACGAAGATTGGTATGGAAGAAAAGTTTCCCAATCCAGAGGCCGGTCTGAATGGAACCTAGCAAGTAGGCGATTAGGATTAACAATAAGATTTTCATGAGATAATTATAGCATACAGCCTAGTAATTGACAAAGTCAGTCAGCCTTAAGATATCTTTTGGACTTTCTTGATTTCTTTTGCAAATTCTTCTGAAAACTTATAAAATAATAAGGATGAAAATTTTGGAGGTCACTCTTGGCTAAAAAAGAAATTAATGTAAATAATTATAATGATGATGCCATTCAGGTACTAGAAGGGTTGGATGCGGTTCGCAAGCGCCCTGGAATGTACATTGGCTCAACAGATGGAACAGGACTTCACCACCTCGTTTGGGAGATTGTCGACAATGCGGTCGATGAAGCTCTTTCTGGTTTTGGTGATGTTATCGCTGTTACCCTAAATAAGGATGGTTCCGTTTCTGTTTCTGACTCTGGACGTGGGATGCCGACAGGTATGCATGCCATGGGTAAACCAACAGTTGAAGTTATTTTCACTGTTCTCCACGCTGGTGGTAAATTTGGACAGGGTGGTTATAAGACTTCTGGAGGTCTTCACGGTGTGGGTTCCTCAGTTGTTAATGCGCTGTCTAGTTGGCTTGAGGTAGAAATTACCCGTGACGGTAGTGTTTATCGCCAACGTTTTGAAAATGGTGGTCACCCTGTAACAGGGCTTGAAAAGATTGGTAAAGCGCCTAAGTCTAAGACAGGTACAAAAGTTACCTTTATGCCTGATGCGAGCATCTTTTCAACGACTGACTTTAAATTTAACACCATCTCAGAGCGTCTCAAAGAATCAGCCTTTCTTCTTAAGAATGTCACTATGACATTGACTGACTTGCGTGGCGAAGAAGAAGTTCGTGAAGAATTCCACTATGAAAATGGGGTTCAAGACTTCGTGTCATACCTGAATGAGGACAAGGAAACGTTGACACCAGTTATCTATATTGATGGAGATCAGCAAGAATTTCACTTGGAATTAGCCCTTCAGTATAATGACGGTTACTCTGACAATATCCTTTCCTTTGTCAATAATGTCCGTACTAAGGACGGTGGGACCCACGAAACAGGCTTCAAGTCTGCCATTACCAAGGCTCTTAACGATTATGCGCGTAAGACGGGGCTTCTCAAAGAAAAAGATAAGAACCTTGAAGGGTCAGATTACCGTGAGGGCTTATCAGCAGTTATCTCGCTTTTGGTTCCTGAAGAACACCTTCAGTTTGAAGGACAAACCAAGGACAAACTAGGATCTCCTTTAGCTCGTCCTATTGTTGACAGTATCGTTTCAGAGCACCTAACTTACTTCCTTATGGAAAATGGGGATTTAGCTTCTAACTTGGTGCGTAAGGCTATCAAGGCCCGTGATGCCCGTGAAGCTGCTAGAAAAGCGCGTGATGCCAGTCGAAATGGTAAGAAAAATAAAAAAGACAAGGGGCTCTTGTCAGGAAAATTGACCCCAGCCCAGTCTAAAAATGCTAAGAAAAATGAGCTTTATCTAGTCGAAGGGGATTCTGCCGGTGGATCAGCCAAACAAGGTCGTGATCGTAAATTTCAGGCTATCCTGCCTCTTCGAGGTAAGGTTCTAAACACTGAGAAAGCTAAAATGGCTGACATTCTCAAAAATGAAGAAATCAATACCATGATTTACACCATTGGTGCAGGTGTAGGAGCTGATTTTAACCTTGACGATATCAACTACGACAAGATTATCATCATGACCGATGCCGATACCGATGGGGCTCACATTCAGACCTTGCTACTTACTTTCTTCTATCGTTATATGCGTCCACTGGTTGAAGCAGGACACGTTTATATTGCTTTGCCTCCTCTTTACAAGATGTCTAAAGGGAAAGGAAAGAAGGAAGTTGTCGAATATGCTTGGACGGATGGGGAACTTGAGGAACTTCGTCAAAAATTTGGTCGTGGAGCGATTCTCCAACGTTACAAGGGGCTTGGTGAGATGAATGCTGACCAGCTTTGGGAAACAACCATGGATCCAGAGACAAGAACGCTTATCCGAGTGACTATTGACGATCTAGCGCGTGCCGAACGTCGTGTCTCAGTACTTATGGGAGATAAGGCAGCACCACGCCGTCAATGGATCGAAGATAACGTTAAATTTACCTTGGAAGAAAGTGGCGCATTTTAGGTTGCAGGCCAGAAGGGAATGTAATAAGATAGAACTAGGGAGAGCGTTTACAATCAATAGAAACTTGGGCTTATAAAGAAACAAGTTGATTATTTTCTACATCGTTTATTAACTATTTGCAGTGTCATTGACTAGAAATCAATGGAGGTAGAAAAATGGATTTTAATGTTATGGATTACCTAGCTTACCATGCAGATGTAGCTGTTCCTGCTATTATTCTTATGGTTATTGTTTCTGCTATATACTTAATTTTTTATGGTATACGTCCTATAAAAACACGCTTTTTGATCCTTTTTCTCTTATCTATAGTCTCCCTCATAATCTTCGTGCTGGATAACCCCCTCTATTATTATTTGGGAAGTCCATTCTCAGGCTTATTATTTGTTTTTTACTACCTGATGGTCTTTTCAGTGTTTTATGTACCATTCTCACTAATAGCTTTTATAAAGAGTCTTCTACATTTAACACGCTTTCAAACCAATTATTCAATCTTATTAGCGATTAATAGTTTTTTCGCCACATTACTGGCTTTCCTCAACCTACTTTTCTTACAAGGGGCTTTGGAATTTCTCCCAAATTCATCCATGTACCTTATTTTTATCCTCCTAGCGGCAAGTGGTATTGCTCAAACTATAATAGGGAGAAAGGAAAACGAAAAAAATAAAGATTATATGGTTGAGTCAGGAAAAGACAATGTGAGGTAGACCTATGTTATCTAAGGTATTAAGTTTTTTACTTCACTATTCTCAAGTAGTCTTTCCTGTTTGTGGGGGAGCAATAGCTTATTTAAGCGTTTATAAAAAGAGACCAATAAAAACACGCTTTTTAACCCTGCCTATACTAGTAGTGGTAACCTTCCTTCTATCTTTGATAGATAATCCATTCTCAGATAGAACCTACTCGGGTTTATTATTGGCTTTCTATCATGTCTATGTTTTTTCTCCCCTAAGTGTTGCTTGTAGTATCACATCACTTTTAAAAAGTATCTATCATTATAGATTGTTTCGTATACCGCTAGCTACTGTTCTCGTAATCAACGCCTCTTTAATGACTTGTTTATCACTCTTAAACTTTATCTTATTCTTTGGGGAACTTTCTACTTCATTGACACTATCTTGTGTATTTTTCATTTTAATTGTGATAAGTACAGTCGTTCAATTTGTGGTTGGTGAAATAGAAATTAGGAAGGTGAAAACCATTCTTCTACAGTTGCAAAGTCAAGGAAAGACATTATGAAGCGTGGCAGTTAGGTAGGAAAGTTACTATTTGTCTTTCACATTATTTCAAATCATTACTTAAACTAAAAAATAAAGAGAAATCTTATGTCTAATATTCAAAACATGTCCCTTGAGGACATCATGGGGGAGCGTTTTGGACGCTACTCCAAATACATTATTCAGGAGCGTGCGCTTCCTGACATTCGTGACGGTTTGAAACCCGTTCAACGTCGTATTCTTTATTCCATGAATAAGGATGGCAATACCCATGACAAGGGCTATCGTAAATCTGCCAAGTCGGTGGGTAACATTATGGGTAATTTTCACCCACATGGCGATAGTTCCATTTATGACGCCATGGTGCGTATGTCCCAGGACTGGAAGAATCGTGAAATCTTAGTTGAAATGCACGGTAACAACGGTTCTATGGATGGTGATCCACCAGCGGCTATGCGTTATACAGAGGCGCGCTTGTCAGAGATTGCTGGCTACCTTCTTCAAGATATTGATAAAAACACCGTTCCTTGGGCTTGGAACTTTGATGATACAGAGAAGGAACCAACCGTATTACCTGCCGCCTTTCCAAACCTCTTGGTTAATGGGGCTACAGGGATTTCTGCTGGTTATGCCACAGATATTCCACCGCATAATCTGTCAGAGGTCATCGATGCCGTTGTCTACATGATTGATCACCCATCTGCTAAACTGGATAAATTGATGGAATTCTTGCCTGGTCCAGATTTCCCAACAGGGGCTATCATTCAGGGCAAGGATGAGATTCGTAAGGCCTACGAAACTGGTAAGGGCCGCGTCGTTGTGCGCTCACGTACTGAAATTGAACAACTCAAAGGTGGCAAGGAACAAATCATCGTTACTGAAATTCCTTACGATGTCAATAAGGCAGTTCTTGTTAAAAAAATCGATGATGTTCGAGTCAATAACAAGGTTCCAGGTATTGCGGAAGTTCGTGATGAGTCTGACCGTACAGGGTTGCGTATTGCTATTGAACTTAAGAAGGATGCTGACAGCCAAACTATTCTTAACTACCTTTTGAAATATACGGATCTTCAGGTCAACTACAATTTCAACATGGTGGCTATTGATAATTTCACCCCACGTCAAGTTGGCTTGCAAAAGATTTTATCTAGCTACATTGCCCACCGTCGTGATATTATCGTTGCTCGTTCAAAATTTGACAAGGAAAAAGCTGAAAAACGTCTTCATATTGTCGAAGGTTTGATCCGTGTTATTTCTATTTTGGATGAGGTTATCGCTCTTATCCGAGCTTCTGAAAATAAGGCTGATGCTAAGGAAAATCTTAAGGTCAGCTATGATTTTTCAGAAGAACAAGCAGAAGCTATCGTGACCTTGCAACTTTATCGTTTGACCAATACGGATATTGTCACCCTCCAAAATGAGGAAGCTGATTTACGTGAACAAATCGCGACCTTGGCTGCTATCATTGGTGATGAGCGTACCATGTTTAATGTCATGAAACGTGAACTCCGTGACATTAAGAAGAAATTTGGTAATGACCGTCGTTCAGAGTTGCAAGCAGAAACCAAGACCATTGAAATTGATACTGCAAGTTTGATTGTTGAAGAAGAAACCTATGTCAGCATCACTCGCGGTGGTTACGTCAAACGTACAAGCCCACGTTCTTTCAATGCTTCAACGATTGACGAAGTCGGAAAACGTGATGATGATGATTTGATTCTGGTTCAGCAAGCTAAGACGACACAACACCTCTTGATTTTCACTAATCAGGCCAATGTGATTTATCGTCCAATCCATGAGCTACCAGACATTCGTTGGAAGGATTTGGGAGAGCATTTATCACAAACTATCACCAATTTATCTAAGGATGAAGAAGTGCTTTACGCAGAAATCCTGGATGATTTTGAAACAGGTACTTACCTAGCAGCTACCAAGCTGGGTCAGATTAAACGTTTCGAACGCAAGGAATTTACACCATGGCGTACCTACAAGTCTAAGTCAGTGAAATACGCTAAACTCAAGGATGATAGTGATTTTATTGTCACGGTTACGCCAATTCAATTGGATGATATCATGATTATCACTCAAAAGGGTTATGCCCTTCGCTTTAATGCTGACGAAGTGCCCGTAGTTGGTGCCAAGGCAGCAGGTGTTAAGGCAATCAATCTTAAGGATGATGATACCGTTCAGGCTGTTTTTGTAGCAAATACTCAAAGTTTCTACCTTCTGACACAAAGAGCTAGTCTCAAACGTGTGGCTACAGCAGATATTCCACAGGCTAAGCGAGCTGGTCGAGGTCTCCAAGTTCTTCGTGAGCTTAAGACTAAACCACATCGTGTCTTTACTGCGGGTCCAGTCTTTACGGAAAATGCTGGTGGCGAAATAGATCTTCTAGCAACACCAGTGGAAGAGACTCCACAGACCTTGCTTGTAACAGCCACGACAGGTGAAACTGCAGAGGTTGATTTGTCCCTTCTAAATCTTTCAGACCGTACTAGCAACGGTAGTTTCATTGAAGGATTAGCAGACAAAGAAGTCTTTTCTGCCAAGATTATTGAAAGATAAAGATAAGAAAGCTTTGTTCTCTTATTAGAGGGCAGAGTTTTTTTCTTTGATGGGCAAAATAAGTGTTTTAAAAAGAATTGTCAGAATTTTGCAACATAACCTTGAAATTTTCAATGAAAAGGACTATACTAGAAAGCACATAGTAACAGAAAAGAGGACATACACATGACAGTTGATTTAGACTGGGAAAATCTAGGATTTAATTACCGTAAACTTCCATTCCGTTATATCTCATATTACAAAGACGGTAAATGGGATGAGGGGCAATTGACTGAGGATGCGACTTTGCATATTTCAGAAGCATCTCCAGCCCTTCACTATGGTCAAGAAGCTTTTGAAGGCCTCAAGGCTTACCGTACTAAAGATGGCTCTATTCAATTGTTCCGTCCAGATGAAAATGCTAAACGTTTGCAACGTACTGCTGATCGTCTTTTGATGCCAGAAGTTCCAGTTGACAAATTTGTAGATGCATGTAAACAAGTTGTACGTGCAAATGAAGAATATGTTCCACCATATGGTACAGGTGCAACACTTTATCTCCGTCCACTTTTGATTGGGGTTGGTGATATCATTGGTGTGCATCCAGCAGATGAGTATATCTTTACCATTTTTGCTATGCCAGTAGGTAACTACTTCAAAGGTGGTTTGGCTCCAACAAACTTCCTTATCCAAGATGATTATGACCGTGCTGCTCCACATGGTACAGGTGCTGCTAAGGTTGGTGGTAACTACGCAGCAAGTATGTTGCCAGGTAAGATTGCACATGACCGTAACTTCTCTGATGTAATCTACCTTGATCCAGCAACTCACACTAAGATTGAAGAAGTGGGTTCTGCAAACTTCTTTGGTATCACAGCCGATAACGAATTCGTTACACCACTCAGCCCATCTATCTTGCCATCTATCACTAAGTTCTCATTGCTTTACTTGGCTGAAAATCGCTTTGGCATGAAAGCTATCCAAGGTGATGTTAAGATTTCTGAATTGGATAAATTTGTCGAAGCAGGTGCCTGTGGTACAGCTGCCGTTATCTCACCAATTGGTGGGGTACAACATGGTGATGACTTCCATGTCTTCTACTCAGAAACAGAAGTAGGTCCTGTAACACGTAAACTTTATGATGAGTTGACAGGTATCCAATTTGGTGATGTTGAAGCACCAGAAGGATGGATTGTCAAAGTTGACTAATTCCTAATAGATAAACGATTATTTTAAGGCTTGCTCTTGCAAGCTTTTTTCTTTTTCGGTAGAATTAAGAAGATACATTAAGAAAGGATGGCTCGAGCCAAGGATCGGGTATAAATCTATGAGTAAAAAAGATAAAAAAATTGAAATCCAAATTAATGATGCTAAAGTAGTCGTCAACAAAGCAACCATCGAAGGTTTTGAACTTCTTGTTGGCAAGAAAGTGATTGGACAAATTGTGGAAATTGATGGTAAGTTTGCCGTTGTTGACAAGGGAAATGTTGCAGGTTTCCACAAAAAAATGGATGATGCAGTAGCTGCCATTATTGAATCATACAATCTTAATCATTAAAATCCAAAGTAAAGGCTTGCTTTGGTCAAGAAACTGTGATATACTATTTCTTGTTCTTAAGGAGAGATAGCGAAGAGGCTAAACGCGGCGGACTGTAAATCCGCTCCTTCGGGTTCGGGGGTTCGAATCCCTCTCTCTCCATGTCTAAGAAACTGAATCGGGATAGTCGATATCAAGTACTTAGATGTTTTTTTATAGCATTTTGCTATTGGGGTATAGCCAAGCGGTAAGGCAAGGGACTTTGACTCCCTCATGCGTTGGTTCGAATCCAGCTACCCCAGTAAAAGGTATCGGGTGCATTGGCACCGTCTATGTTAACCATTGTCTTTGCGGGTACCTTTAAAAATATATTGTTATCAAGGGTCAGAATTGGCTGGCTCTTGTTGGAGGATCTTTTTAGAATGAACGAATTTGAAGAATTGCTAAACAGTGTTAGCGAAGTTAACACAGGTGACGTTGTAACAGCTGAAGTTATCTCAGTAGATAATGATCAAGCAAATGTTGTTATCGAAGGAACTGGTATCGAAGGTGTTTTGACACGTCGTGAATTGACAAACGACCGTGACGCAAACGTTGCAGACCTTGTTAAAGTTGGTGAAACACTTGAAGTGCTTGTTCTTCGTCAAGTTGTTGGTAAAGATACTGATACTGTAACTTACCTTGTATCTAAAAAACGCTTGGAAGCTCGCAAAGCTTGGGATAAACTTGTTGGTCGTGAAGAAGAAGTTGTTACTGTTAAAGGAACACGCGCTGTTAAAGGCGGACTTTCTGTTGAATTTGAAGGTCTTCGTGGATTTATTCCAGCTTCAATGATCGATACTCGTTTTGTTCGTAACACTGAACAATTTGTAGGTCAAGAATTTGACGCTAAAATTAAAGAAGTTGATCCAGCTGAAAACCGTTTCATCCTTTCACGTCGTGAAGTTGTTGAAGCAGAAGCTGCAGAAGCTCGTAAAGAAGTCTTCTCTAAACTTGAAGTTGGTTCAATCGTAACTGGTAAAGTTGCTCGTTTGACAAGCTTCGGTGCTTTCATCGACCTTGGTGGTGTTGACGGACTTGTTCACGTGACTGAATTGTCTCACGAACGTAACGTTTCACCTAAATCAGTTGTATCTGTAGGTGATGAAGTTGAAGTTAAAGTTCTTGCTATCGACGAAGAAGCAGGACGTGTATCACTTTCACTTAAAGCAACAACACCTGGACCATGGGATGGCGTTGAGCAAAAATTGGCTAAAGGTGATGTAGTAGAAGGAACAGTTAAACGTTTGACTGACTTCGGTGCATTTGTTGAAGTATTGCCAGGTATCGATGGACTTGTTCACATCTCACAAATTTCACACAAACGTGTTGAAAATCCAAAAGATGTTCTTTCAGTAGGTCAAGACGTTACTGTTAAAGTTCTTGAAGTAAACGCTGATGCAGAACGTGTATCACTTTCAATCAAAGCTCTTGAAGAACGTCCAGCTAACGCTGAAGGCGAAAACAACGAAAAACGTCAATCACGTCCACGTCGTCCAAAACGTCAAGAAAAACGTGACTACGAACTTCCAGAAACTCAATCTGGATTCTCAATGGCGGATCTTTTCGGAGATATCGAATTGTAAGATAAAAAAAGAGGCATGGAAACATGTCTTTTTTTCTATTTTAGAGTATGCTATAATAGTATACTGTTAGCACCCTTAGTGTAATGGATATCACGTAAGATTCCGGTTCTTGAGATAGGGGTTCGATTCCCTTAGGGTGCAAAAAGAAAAACGTTGAAAGATTTTTTCTCTCAACGTTTTTTAGTCGGTAAGTTTTAGTGAAAGTATTTCATAAAATCTTTTAGCCTTGAAAAGGAAAAAAGCAAACATATAGAAGAAAAGCTATTAGCTTATCCTAAAACCAAAGTAAGCTACTTTATTAGCATCCCCATAGTTGATTTATTGGGGAGACAGTTTGGCTAATCTTTTGCAATTTATTAAAAAATTTGCTATAATACTCAATATCTCATATTGGGGTCGTTACGGATTCGACAGGCATTATGAGGCATATTCTGCGACTCGTGTGGCGACGTAAACGCTCAGTTAAATATAACTGCAAAAAATACTAATTCTTACGCTGTAGCAGCCTAAACACCTGCTCGCGTGACTTCTAGCAGATTGCTTATGTTTGTTTAGAGGTTTTATTGATTTATAAGCTACGTTTGACCATTGCCTAGCTGGTTGAAAAGAGATTTATAGGCTCGCAGATAGAAGGCTTGAGTTATGTGTCGTCTATCTGTTAAATGAAAGACATAACCTATGGTTGTAGACGAATATGTTGGCAGGTGTTTGGACGTGGGTTCGACTCCCACCGGCTCCATAAAAACCAGAGGCGTCAGCCTTTTATTTGTATATATAGGAATTTATTATGAAAAAACTTTTGTCTTTGACCGTTTTAGGTCTCTCACTTTTTACTCTAGCTGCTTGTGGAAAATCTTCGTCTAAGACAGAGACGAAGGGATCTTTGGATAATGAAGCCTCTAAGATTTTAACCGTTAAGCATGGGAATGTTCGCCAGAACTTTGATAAGATTACCATGGCAAATGCTTCTCAGGAATTTTCAGGAGGCTCAAATCTTGATAGCTTGAAGGGTTGGTTTGGTGAACCTTCATCAACGAGTCAGGAGCAGGCAGGAGATGCTAAGCTTGATGTTTATAATTGGCAGTATGACAATGTTGTTGTTACAGCGAAACTCTTTAACAATAGCACTGTGGTTAAGTCAATTTCAAACTTTTCTTACGTCCGTGATCCTAAAATCACACTGAAGATGTACGAAAATCTCAAAAATGGAACTAGCTATGACGATGCTGTCAAAACGCTTGGTACACCTGATGTTTATTCGATTGCAGTCTCTTCAGATGCAACAATGACACAAGCGCTTTGGTCTTCGAACCTTGTTGCTAAGAAGGGTGAAACAGGTAGCCTTACCCTTAACTTTAAAAATGGTGCCTTGGAAAACAAGTCACAAGCAAATTTGATTAATAAGTAATCGCAGTAAAAGATGCCTTTCTAAATCAATGAAGGCATTTTTTTGTTATAATAAAAGGAGCGATTAAAATTATGGAGATGTAATGACCAAAAAAAGACTATTTTTTATAGGGATAGCCGGTTTAATACTGGTATTCTTATGGCCTCTTTTAAATAACTTCATCCCCTTAATCAAGGAATGGACCAACGCTAAGCATGATCAAGCCTTTTTAAGAGAAGTTTTTAAGCAGGCTAATTTCCAAAATGCACTGATCCTTCTTAGTCTCATGATTCTGTCATCGGCTATTCCTGGAGTTTCAAGTTCTATTTTTTGTATTTTTGTTGGGCTACTCTATGGCCCTTTGCTTGCGATTCCGATGAATATTATTGGTAATACTTTTGGGAATTTGACTAGTTTTGAAATTCTGAGAAGACTTGAAAAGCCAGAGAAGTCCAAACGCATGGAGAAACTTCTAAACTATATTGAGAACTTTAAGCATCGCTTTATTGGGATTTCACTGGCCTTCTCTATTCCATTTATACCATCAGCTCTGGTCAATTATGCTTGTGTTCAAATGAATTTACCCACAAGGACGAGGATTTTGGCGACACTTATTGGAGTGACGCCAGTATCGATTGTTTATGCAGTTAGTGGAGATTTGTTGCTTAATATCCGTCCAATCCGAATGCCATTAGTGGCAGTACTTGCCATCTTGCTTTTTATCTCACTCGTCATTTACTTTATCCATTTTAGGAAGGAAAAAAATGAGCTTCATTCAAGTAACTAAAGAAGAATTTAACACACATGCTCAACAAGTGTCTGAGCGTTCTTTTATGCAAACTGAGGAAATGGCTAAGCTTCTTGAAAAACGTGGATTTAGCATTAGCTATGTCGCTTGGAAAGAAGGAGACCAGCTAGAAGTCTCAGCAATTGTCTACAGCATGCCTATGACTGGTGGGCTTCGTATGGAGGTGAATTGTGGACCGATTCACTCAAATACAGCTCATCTAAGCGACTTTTACCAAGGTTTGAAGGATTATGCTAAGGAAAATGGTGCTCTTGAACTATTAATCAAACCTTATGATACTTATCAAACTTTTGATAGTAATGGTGAACCAACTAGTGATGAGCAGAAGCAATTGATTAGTCAATTGACTGATTTAGGCTATAGCTTTGATGGTTTACAGACAGGCTATCCTGGTGGTGAACCTGACTGGCACTATGTGAAGGATTTATCAGGGATTGAAGAAAAAGATCTCATCAAATCTTTTAGTAAAAAGGGAAAACCTCTGGTTAAAAAAGCCAAAACGTTCGGGATTAAATTAAAAAAACTGAAACGTGATGAGTTATCCATTTTTAAAGAAATCACTTCAGCGACCTCTGATCGTCGTGAGTATAGTGATAAATCGTTGGATTATTATCAAGACTTTTATGATGCTTTTGGTGACAATGCTGATTTTATGGTTGCTACCCTGAATTTTCAAGATTACTATGACCATTTGGAAAGTGATCAGGCGAAGTTGGGGGCTAGAATTGTCAAATTACAAGCTGATTTAGAAGCTAATCCAAAATCTGAGAAAAAACAAAACCAATTAAGAGAGTTGTCAAGTCAGTTTGAGACCTTTGATGTTCGCAAGGGCGAAGCGACTGCCTTTATTGACAAGTATGGTCAGGAAGATATTGTTCTGGCTGGAAGTCTCTTTGTCTATACACCTCAAGAAGCTGTTTATCTTTTTAGTGGGTCTTATCCAGAGTTTAATAAGTTTTATGCGCCAGCACTCTTACAAGAGTATGTGATGACACAAGCCATTAAACGTGGCATTACGTTCTATAACTTCCTTGGTATTATGGGAATCTTTGATGGTTCAGACGGGGTTTTGCGATTTAAACAAAACTTTAATGGTTACATTGTTCGCAAGATGGGAACCTTCCGCTATTATCCACAACCGCTTAAATACAAAGCGATTCAAGGAGTTAAGAAACTGCTTGGACGTTCTTAAATTTTAGAGGGCTTTGATTTGAGTCCTCTTTCATTATAAATCTCTATATGGGCTTGGACCATAGTAAAGAGAGATTAGAAATTAAGGAGGTAAGTTGATGAAACTTGCACTATTGGGTACAGGGATGATTGTGACAGAGGTTCTTCCTGTGTTAACAACTATTGAGGGTATTGAGCTTGAGGCTATCTTGTCGACACCACGCTCACTTGATAAGGCAGAAGCCCTAGCTAAGCAATATGGTTTGTCTCAGGCGACTAGTGATTATGAGGCAATTTTGTCCAATCCAGAAGTTGATACGATTTATGTGGGAACGCCCAACCATACCCATTATGACTATGCTAAGAAAGCACTTTTGGCCGGTAAGCATGTTATTTGTGAGAAACCCTTCACCCTTCATTTAGAAGAGTTTGAAGAACTAGCTAAGCTTGCTCAAGAAAAAGAGCTTCTCTTGATGGAGGCTATTACCAATCAATATTTGGCTAATTTTACAGCGATTAAGGAAGCCGTGTCTGATATTGGAGATATTAAGATTGTGAATATCAATTATTCCCAATATTCATCACGTTATGATGCCTTTAAGCGAGGAGAGATTGCTCCTGCCTTCAATCCTGAAATGGGTGGGGGAGCACTTAGAGATTTGAATGTCTATAATATTCATCTTCTTGTTGGCCTCTTTGGTAAGCCTAATCGTGTGGAATATCTCCCTAATGTGGAGCGAGGAGTAGATACGTCAGGGATTCTAGTTTTGGACTATGGTAACTTTAAGGCTGTTGCCATTGGAGCTAAAGACTGTAGTGCAGAGATTCGTTCAACTATTCAAGGTGATAAGGGAGCTATTACCATTTTTGGTGCAACCAATACTCTTCCTGAGATTGGAGTCACTCTCAATGGTCAGAAAGAGAGAGTCGTCAATCTCAATAGTCCACAACATCGTATGCATGATGAATTTGTGGCTTTTGAAAAGATGGTGGCTACCAAGGATTTTGACAGTGTTGCCAAGCAGTTGGAACATAGTCGTCAGGTTATGGAAGTTCTGGATCAAGCTTCGAAAGCTTTGTAACAGACAAAAAAACAAGCAGTGGCTAAAACCACTGCTTGTTTTGTCTTATACAGTTGTTGGGAATGAAATCTCAATCAATTTGTCAGTGTGTACTGTTCTGAGTTTGTCCATCAAAACAATATCCTTGTCGATTTTTCGTTTGAGGAAGAATTCACGGATAACTTCTAATTCATTGTCTTTAACAGCACGGTGTTTATTTGAAATCAAGAGTTCATAATGCTTAGGTGCTTGTGTAAAGACAACATCAGTATTCCCAGCAGAGTAGGTCTCTACGAGAAAGGCATCCGTATTGTCTAGTTGGTTTTGAACGAGTTCTTGGTGTGTACGGGTCGTATTAATGAGTTTCATAGTTTCCTCCTAGGATTTGTCAGTTGTTGTGTTAGTTTCTTTCCATTGTTCGATTCCCCATTTATGACTGCCACGTTTAAGTTTAGCAATGGCTTCGTCAATTGGAAACCAGGCTAGGTTATTGAAATCTTCGAGAGGTTTGCCAATTTTTGAAAAATCTACAACTTCATAAATATAGGCTGGATTGTAATAGTAAGTGTCACGGTGGCTCGAATAGAAGTATTCATCAGCCTGGCCATAGTACTGGCCTAAAGTGGCTGTAAACCCAAGTTCTTCAATTAACTCGCGTTCTAATGCGCTATAGTGATCCTCGCCTGCTTCGATTTCTCCACCTGGGAGAAACCAAGCTCCGTTAGGAGCCTGGACTAAAATAATCTTTGTCTTTTCTTGGTTAGGAATCACAGCATAAACACCGTAACGTGTTTGATAATGAGCTCCCTCAACCTTGTCACCAAATGTTGGATTCATGAGTTGCTCCTTACGTTTATTTGCCTATATTATACTAAAATTTTGCTCATTTTCCTATTGATTTAGGCAGAATTAGGGATAAATTTGAAAATAGGAAATGAAAAGATAAAGAACCCGAGTCATAAAGACTTGGGTTCTTTGTTTAATCAGTTTCTTTTGGTGTTTCAGCTTTCTGAGTAGCTTTTTCAGCTTTTTTAGCAGACTTAATGGTGATATGGCCTTTTGAAGTCATGACAGCCTTGAGATCTTTTTCATTTGGATTTTCAAGGTAGAAGTCAGTAATAGCGTCTTCAATATGATCTTGGATGGTACGACGTAGAGGTCGAGCTCCCATCTTAGGATCGTAACCAAGGTCAACCAATTTTTCCTTAACTTTCTCAGTTACACTGAGGTGGATACCGTTATTAGCCAAGCGTTGGTTGACATTATCAAGCATGAGGTCCACGATAGTGAGGAGATTTTCCTTGCTAAGGGCAGAGAATTCGATAATACCGTCAAAACGGTTCATGAATTCAGGGCTGAAGAAATCTCCAAGCTGGTTAAGCACAGAATTGGTACGATTTTCACGGGCAGCTCCAAAGCCAACGCTAGCTTCTACTTTACCTGTACCAGCATTTGAAGTCATGATGATGATGGTATCCTTGAAACTTACAGTTCGCCCTTGACCATCAGTCAAGCGACCGTCGTCAAGAACTTGGAGGAACATGTGAAGAACGTCTGGGTGAGCTTTTTCAACCTCATCTAGAAGAATGAGTGAATAAGGATTACGGCGGACTTTTTCAGTTAACTGACCAGCTTCGTCGTAACCGACATATCCTGGAGGGGCACCGACTAATTTGGCAACGGCGTGTTTTTCCATGTATTCTGACATGTCGAAACGAATCATACTGTCAGCTGAACCAAAGAGTTCAATCGCCAATTGTTTAGAGAGTTCAGTTTTACCGACTCCTGTAGGACCTACGAAGAGGAAGCTACCAATTGGGCGATTTGGTGCACCCAATCCAACACGATTACGACGGATGGCTTTGGCAATCTTATCAACTGCGGCATCTTGTCCGATAACATGTGATTTAAGATCATCAGCAAGACTAAGAAGTTGTGATTGTTCTTTTTCTTTCAAATCACCGACAGGAATATTGGTTTTTTGTTCCACAATGGCTTCGATATGTTTTTCTGTGATGACAGGCATATCTTGGTCTTTGATGGTTTGTTTTTGCATTTCCTTGTATTTGGCAATTTGATCACGGAAATAGGCAGCTTTTTCAAAGTCTTCGTCACGAGTAGCTTGAGCCTTGAGGTTTTCAGCCTCAATCAAACGTTTGTCGATATCTTTAGGATCAACAAAGTTGAGGGTCAAGTTCATCTTAGAACCTGCTTCATCGAGAAGGTCGATGGCCTTGTCTGGCAAGAAACGGTCTTGAATGTAGCGGTTGGACAATTCTGCAGCTGCAGTAATCGCTTCGTCCGTATATTTGACGTGGTGGTAGTCTTGATATTTAGGCTGAATCCCACGCAAAATAGTGATGGTTTCCTCAACCGTTGGTTCGTCAACCTTAACTGGTTGCATACGACGCTCTAGGGCAGCATCTTTTTCGATGATGCGGTATTCGTTGAGTGTTGTTGCTCCGACCAGTTGAAGTTCTCCACGAGCAAGGGCAGGTTTTAGGATGTTTCCAGCATCCATATTGCCATCACCAGCATTACCAGCTCCCACAATTTCATGGATTTCATCAATAAATAGGATAACATCCTGACGTTGACGAATTTCTTCCATGAGTTTTTGCATGCGTTCTTCAAATTGGCCACGGATACCAGTCCCTTGAACCAGACTGACCACATCAAGACGGATGACTTGTTTGCCTTGGAGTTTTTGTGGCACGCTACCGTCTACAATTTTTTGAGCTAGGCCTTCAACGACAGCAGTCTTACCGACACCGGGTTCACCGATGAGGACGGGGTTGTTCTTGGTACGGCGGTTAAGAATTTCGATGACACGAATGATTTCCTCGTCACGACCAATAACAGGATCAATGTCTCCGCGACGAGCGATGTCAGTGATGTTGATGCCGAACTCTTCAAGAAGACCTTGTGGCTGTTGAGGAGCTTGTTGGCGTGGTCCTCCTGGACGGTCTGGTCCTTGTGTATTGCCACCGTTTCCTCGGTTACCACCTTCTTGTGTTGGAGGTGTATTAGGAAGATCGCCGTTAGAAGAACGGAAGTTATTTAGGTCGCTAAAGAAATCATCGAAGAAGTTGGAACCTCCTGTTTGATTGAATTGATTGAGGGGGTTCTCTGGGTCAGATTTCATGATTTTATAACAATTTTGACAGAGGTCAACTTGTTGCTGATTACCATTTACATTGGTATACAAATGAATACTAGCTTCATTAAGGTTACAGTTTTGACAGAGCATATCAGTACCTCTTTTCTATCTGAATTGGGAAAGACCTTTATTGAAAAAAATCTTGGTCAAAAAAGGTCAAATCTATGACTCCATTATAGCATGCGGAAGGTAGATTGCAAGTAAAAAGCATCTAGATTTGGCACTCTCTTAATGAGAGTGCCAATATTGAATTTTAATTCAAAATCGCTTGTCTAAAATGTATAAATATTATATAATGATTTTATATTATTCAGAACGAAAGAGAGATACCTATGACACAAGCTAAATCATTTTTGAAAGAAATCGACTTTACCAAGCAGGAACTTGAGGAGTTAATCGATTTATCTATAAAATTTAAACAGCTAAAGAAGGAAAGAATTCCGCATAAATATTTAGATGGCTTAAATATTGCCCTGATTTTTGAAAAAACATCTACAAGAACCCGCTCAGCTTTTACAGTGGCTGGTCAGGATCTAGGTATGAATGTGACATATCTTGGTGCTGGAGACATTCAGTTAGGTAAAAAGGAATCTGTAGTTGATACAGCCAAGGTGCTTGGTTCTATGTTTGATGGAATCGAATACCGTGGTTTTAAGCAAGAAGATGTCGAAGATTTGGCTAAGTACTCAGGTGTTCCAGTCTGGAATGGTTTGACAGATACCTGGCATCCAACGCAAATGATTGCGGATTTCATGACTTTGAAGGAGCGTTTTGGTAGTTTGGAAGGCTTGACCATCGCCTATATTGGAGATGGTAGAAATAATATGGCCAACTCACTTTTGGTCACTTCGGCTATTTTAGGCGTTAATGTCAAAATTATTGCCCCAGAGGTGCTGCAACCCGAAGATGAGATTGTAGCTTTAGCTCAGAAACATAATAATGGTGCTGATTTAACCATTACAAATGATATTTCAGAGGTTAAGGGGGTGGATATGCTTTATACAGATGTCTGGGTATCTATGGGTGAAGAAGTAGACTTTAAATCTCGTATTGATTTACTCCTGCCTTATCAAATTAATGAAGACCTACTTGCCAAGACGGAAAATCCAGATGTCATCGTTATGCACTGTCTTCCAGCTTTTCATGATCTCAATACCCAAATTGGGCAAGAAATCTATGACAAATACGGTTTGGCAGAGTTAGAAATCACCGATCAAGTCTTCCAAAAATACAGTGATATCATCTTCCAAGAAGCTGAGAATCGTATGCATTCTATCAAGGCCATTATGTACAATTCCTTGAAAAATATCTAAAATTCCCCCATTTTTCCCATAAGTGTGATAAAATAAGTAAGAAATACACAATTAATAGGAGAAATAACATGGAATCACATTTGGTGAGAATCATTAACCGTCTTGAAATGATGGCGGCTGATGGTGGTAATTTGAAACGTAATTTTGAACGTGAAGGAGTGGTTGTTGCTGAAGTATCATTTAGCAACGATCCTGAAAATGGTCCAGTTTTCACATTGCGTGACGTTGAAGCACGTGAATCTTATTCATTTGATAGCATCGACTTGATTGCAATGGAAATCTACGATTTGCTTTACTAATAAATTATTTTGGAACTTTACAAGGTCCCAGAAATCAGAATGCCTGAAACTATCGAGTTTCAGGCATTTTTATCAGGATGAAAGCATGGGGGGATGCTTGTATGGCTTGTCAAAACAGTCAGTGTTTCAACTCATTGGCAAAGTTTTTGGCGTGGTGTCATCTTGGAAATACATGAGGTGTATTGCTTAAGAGTTTTGCTAGCTAGGTCTATAACTTAGTTTTTATACTGAAATATCGAATTTATAAGAAAATACTTTATTATTATACAGTCTTCTGATATAATATTGAAGAATATTAGTAAGGAGTATCTAGATGAATTTTTCATTTCTACCACAGTTTTGGTCATACTTTAACTATGGTGTCTTAGTAACAATTATGATTTCGGTCTGCGTGGTCTTCTTCGGAACCATCCTTGGGGTTTTGGTATCCTTGGCAAAGCGTTCTGGAATCAAACCTTTGGAGTGGTTGGTGAGCCTTTATGTTTGGGTTTTCCGTGGGACTCCTATGGTTGTGCAGATTATGATTGCTTTTAACCTCATCCACATGAACCTTCCAACTGTGCAGTTCGGCATTTTGAACCTTGATTTGTCACGTATCGTTCCAGGTATTATCGTCCTTTCTTTGAACAGTGGTGCTTATATTTCTGAGAGTGTGCGTGCAGGTATCGAGTCTATTCCTAAAGGTCAGGTTGAAGCTGCCTACTCACTTGGTATCCGTCCATGGAATACCATGCGTTATGTGGTCTTGCCTCAAGCTATTAAAAATATCTTGCCTGCCTTGGGTAACGAGTTTGTTACTATTATCAAGGATAGTTCGCTCTTGCAAACCATCGGGGTTATGGAATTGTGGAATGGTGCACAAACTGTTGCAACAACAACCTACTTGACCTTGACGCCGCTCTTGTTCGCAGCCTTCTATTATTTGATTGTGACAACAGCTATGACGGCACTCTTGAAACAAATGGAAAAACGACTTGGGGAGGGACGTAAATAATGGCAGAAACAATTATTGAGATTAAAAATCTTCACAAGTATTTTGGTAAGAACGAAGTTCTCAAAGGGATTGATCTAGATATTAAAAAGGGTGAAGTAGTGGTTATCATTGGTCCTTCAGGATCAGGAAAGTCAACCTTCCTACGCTCAATGAACTTGCTTGAGAAACCTACAAAAGGTGTTATTTCCTTTGAAGGTGTGGATATTACAGATAAAAATAACGACATTTTCAAAATGCGTGAGAAGATGGGAATGGTTTTCCAACAGTTCAACCTCTTCCCTAATATGACAGTTAAAGAAAATATCACCTTGTCGCCAATTAAGACTAAGGGTGTTTCTAAAGCTGATGCAGAAGCAAAGGCTATGGAACTTTTAGAAAAGGTTGGCTTGAAAGATAAGGCAGATGCCTACCCAACAAGTCTATCAGGTGGTCAGCAACAACGTATTGCGATTGCACGTGGTTTGGCTATGGATCCAGATGTTCTCTTGTTTGACGAACCAACATCAGCCCTTGACCCAGAAATGGTTGGTGAAGTTCTTGCAGTTATGCAGGACCTTGCTAAATCAGGGATGACAATGGCAATCGTTACCCACGAAATGGGCTTTGCTTATGAAGTGGCTGATCGTGTTATCTTTATGGATGGCGGTGTCATTGTCGAAGAAGGCACACCACAAGAGATCTTCGATAATACTAAGGAAGATCGTACTAAGGATTTCTTGAGTAAGGTTTTGTAAGATATTCATTAAGTATGTATACATTGTTTGTGAAGGCTGGAACTTTTCCGGCCTTTTCTTTTTGTGTTCTGCTTTTCTAGAATCATTCTTGTTTAGGATAATATTGCGGAAAAGATGGATAAATATGCTATAATGATGCCGTATCAAAAATAATAAAGTAGGTCAAGAAATATGCTCATATATGATGCGGCCTTAAAAACGCCTTACCGGATTCTTGGCATTAACCTCCCTAAGGACAGTCTTTTACACTTATCTAACCTAGGGTTGGCTGCCGGTGAAACGATTGAGGTGGTAACTAAGACCAAAAACAGTGCTATTATTATCGTTAAAGGGAGTCGCTTAGCCTTTGATGCTTCGATTCTAGATAAGATTGATTTGGCACCTGCAGAGGAAGATCAGGAAAAGATACCTCTTTCTGAATTACCAGTTGGACGTTCGGCTATCGTTACTGATATTTTTTCAGCCAATGAAACCAAACGACGTCTTATGGATATGGGAATTACAAAGCGTACTCGAGTGTTGTTGCGTAAGGTAGCCCCTTTGGGAGATCCTCTTGAAATTAGCTTGAGAGGGTATGAATTAACCCTACGCAAGTCGGAAGCGCAAATGATTAGTGTGGTCATGCTGGATGAGGGAGAGGAAAAATGACAGAAATTGCATTAATAGGTAATCCTAATAGTGGTAAAACCAGTTTATTCAACCTGATAACAGGGAACAATCAGCGTGTTGGTAACTGGCCGGGTGTTACTGTAGAACGAAAAAGTGGTCTGGTCAAAAAGAATAAGGATTTAGAAATCCAGGATTTACCAGGGATTTACTCAATGTCACCCTATAGCCCTGAAGAAAAGGTGGCGCGTGACTATTTGTTGAGCCAAAGGGCCGACAGCATTTTAAATGTAGTCGATGCGACAAATTTGGAGCGTAATCTTTATCTGACAACGCAGTTGATTGAGACAGGTATTCCAGTCACTTTAGCGCTTAACATGAGTGATGTTTTAGAGGCTCAGGGAAAACAGATTAATGTTGATAAATTATCTTACCATCTAGGCGTCCCAGTAGTAGCTACTAGTGCTCTCAAGCAAACTGGTATTGATCAGGTTGTGAAGAAGGCGGCACATACGACAACCTCTACAGTTGCTGACATTGCTTTTCCAATTTATGACGATAAATTAGAAGCTGCCATCTCACAAATTTTGGAAGTCTTGGGAAATTCGGTGCCGCAAAGGTCTGCGCGTTTTTACGCCATTAAACTCTTTGAACACGATGCTTTAGTTGAGGCTGAGCTAGACTTGTCCCCATTCCAACGAAAAGAAATCAAAGACATCATTCGAATCACTGAGGAAGTTTTCACCGAAGATGCGGAGTCAATTGTCATTAATGAGCGTTATGCCTTTATCGAACGAGTTTGTCAGATGGCTCAAAGTCATACAGAAGATTTTGCCCTGACCTTGTCGGATAAGATTGATAGGATTGTCACCAACCGTATTTTGGCCTTGCCAATTTTCGCAGTGGTTATGTATTTGGTTTATTTCTTATCTATTCAGACTGTTGGAACCATGTGGACAGACTGGGCTAACGATGTGCTTTTTGGTAAGTATGTTCCAGATTTGGTAACGTCTGGTCTTGACTATCTTCAAGTTCAGGACTGGCTTAAGTCTTTGATTGTTGATGGGATTGTCGCTGGGATTGGGACAGTACTAGGATTCCTACCTCAAATATTTGTGCTCTTTATCTGTTTGGGTGTGCTTGAGGACATTGGATATATGAGTCGTATTGCCTTTGTTATGGACCGTATTTTCCGACGTTTTGGTCTTTCTGGGAAATCCTTTATTCCTATGTTGATTTCTACAGGTTGTGGGGTTCCAGCGGTTATGTCTAGTCGAACCATTGAAAATGAAAGGGACCGTCGCATTACCATTATGACGGCAACCTTCATGCCTTGTTCGGCCAAGTTGGAAATTATTGCCTTGATTGCTGGAGCTTTCTTCCCTAGTAATTCTTTAGTAGCACCAAGTACCTATTTTATTGGGATGGCTGCTATTATCCTATCGGGTATTGCCCTCAAAAAGACGAGTTTTTTAGGTGGTTTAACCAGTCCGTTTATTATGGAATTGCCTGCCTATCACTGGCCTAAAGCCATGTCGGTCTTGCGTTATGCTTTTGGTAAGGCTATGAGTTTTGTCAAACGTGCGGGAACCATCATTTTCAGTTTGACCGTTCTTATCTGGTTTATGTCTAACTACAACTTTACCCTACATACTGTAGATACGGAAGTTAGCATTTTGGCGACTTTAGGTAAGGGCTTGTCTTGGATTTTTGATCCACTTGGATTTGGGAATTGGAAGGCAACAGTTGCGGCTCTTACAGGTTTAGCTGCCAAGGAAACCGTTGTTGCCACCTTTGGTATTCTCTATCATAATAGCAGTGAGGCGGGTCTGGCTGAGGCTCTACGAGGAGATTATTCTTCCTTAGCTGCCTATTCCTTCTTGATTTTTAACTTGCTTTGTGCGCCATGTTTTGCGGCTATTGGAGCTATTAAGCGTGAAATGGCCAATCTGAAATGGACGGTTGGGGCTATCGGTTTCCAAACAGGTCTAGCTTATTGTGTGAGTTTAATCCTTTACCAGTTTGGCCAAGTCATCCTGTACGGCAAGTCAATGACAATTTGGACTTTTGTTGCTTTCTTACTTTTAGTAACGATGATTTACTTTGTTGTTCGTAAACCACGTCAGATTAAGGATCAAATCATTAGCTTGGATAATCTTCAAGAAGCTCATATTTAGTTTTAGGAGGAATTGTTATGTCTACCTTTATCATTGCTTTTATTATTTTTGCTTTAGCTGGTCTTGGCATCCGTCACTATATCAAAGGAAAAGGATCTTGTGGCGATTGCGAGTGTTCTTGTCCGGTTAAGGAAGAAATGCATAAGGCTAATCGCTAATAAAATAATATATAGAAAAATGGTCTCTTATTCATTTAAGAGACCATTTTCTTACGATTGTAAGAAATGTATAAAGGTATCTAGGTTGGAAGTGTGATACTATAAGATAGATAAATAATCTAAATTTTTAACAAAAAAGGGAGATGTATAAGGAATGGTTTTGAACAAAGAGATTGTCCTAATTCATGGAACCTGGTGTGATGGCAATGTTTGGGGAGAATTTGCGACAGGTCTACGTCAAATGGGATATAAGGTGCATACACCTAGCTTTCGTTACCATGACCTACCTTATCAAGAGTGCCTAGCTAAAGTTGGGACTGTTACCTTGCAGGACTATCGAGATGATTTAGTGGCTTTGATTGAAAGTCTAGACCAACCACCACTTATTTTGGGACACTCTTTAGGTTGTCTGGTGGCTCAAATGGTTGCTGAAAAGACTGAGGTTGCAGGTATGATTCTCATGGGACCTGCTCCGACAGCAGATATCTACGCCTTTTATCCAACCATGCTAGCTTGTTTTGGCAAACACTTTTTACGCTGGGGATTTTGGAAAAAAGCCATGCCTCCGTATAAAAAGGAGTTTTTCAAGTATTGCATGAATGAACAAGAAGAATCTTTGAAAGAGGAAGTTTTTGCTGATTTGGTTCCTGAATCAGGAAAAGTTTATACTCAAATGGCCCTCCATTGGTTTGATAAGACAAAAGCAGCTTACGTAGACTTTAGTCGAATCTCATGTCCTGTTCTCGTTATTTCAGGAACCAAGGATAAGATGACTCACCCTAATATTGCCAGAAGGACGGCTAAGAATTACCGTGATTCCGTTCTCGTCTCCTTAACGGGTGCAGATCACATGTATGAAAGTGGCAAATTCCAGCAGAAGACCTTGAGGGTTATTAAGGGCTGGAGTCAGCAAAATGGTTTTGTGGACTAGTCACGAAGCATAATCAGAAAAAAGTTGGAAGGTGATTCCAGCTTTTTTAGTTTCGTATTTAAGATGTCTTTTTGAAAATTTAGAAAATTTAGTCACAAAGAGCTCTCACTATGGTATAATTGAGAAAAAGTATGTATTGGAGAACACCCATGGCGATAATAATGGATGGTAAGGCCCTAGCTGCTAAAATGCAGGATCATTTGCATGAAAAGGTAGAACGCCTTAAAGAAAAGGAATGGATTGTGCCAGGACTAGTGGTAATCATGGTTGGTGACAACCCAGCTAGTCAGGTTTATGTGCGCAACAAGGAACGTGCTGCTAAAAAGGCAGGCTTCCATAGCCAGACAGTCAACCTTTCTGAAAGTATCAGCGAGGAAGAATTGATTGAGGTTATTGAACAATATAACCAGGATCCGCTATTCCATGGTATTTTGGTTCAGTTGCCATTGCCAAATCATATTAATGAAATGCGTATTCTTTTGGCTATTGATCCTAAAAAAGATGTCGATGGTTTCCATCCTATGAATACTGGTAATCTTTGGAATGGTCGTCGTCAAATGGTACCTTGTACACCTGCTGGGATTATGGAAATCCTTCGTGAGTACAATGTTGAATTAGAAGGTAAGACAGCGGTTATTATCGGACGTAGTAACATTGTTGGTAAACCTATGGCTCAGCTTCTTTTGGAAAAAAATGCTACAGTTACCTTGACCCACTCACGAACACCGAATTTGGCTAAGGTTTGCAGCAAGGCAGATGTCTTGATTGTAGCTATTGGACGTGCAAAATTTGTAACAGAAGACTATGTCAAAGAGGGTGCTGTTGTCATTGATGTGGGAATCAACCGTGATGAAGAAGGCAAACTTTGTGGTGACGTTGATTTTGATCAAGTGAAAGATAAGGTTGGCATGATCACGCCTGTTCCAGGTGGTGTAGGCCCTATGACCATTACCATGCTTATGGAACAGACCTATCAAGCTGCTCTTCGTAGTGCGAAAGGATAGTTTATGAAAGTTGATGACGATTTAGCTAGGCAAGTGATAAAACCTCGCTTGAGAGAGTCCCATAAGGGTTCTTACGGTCGAGTGCTTTTAGTTGGTGGGCTTTACCCTTATGGTGGTGCCATCATTATGGCTGCCATAGCTTGTGTCAATAGTGGGGCAGGCCTGGTCACAGTGGCTACGGATCGTGACAACATCACAGCCCTTCATGCCCATCTCCCTGAAGCCATGGCTTTTGACCTTAGAGAGACTGAAAGATTTCTTGATAATCTTAGGGCAGCTGATGTGGTATTAATCGGTTCTGGCCTAGGTGAAGATGGTGCAGCTAGTCAGGCTATGGACTTGGTGCTGGCAAATATTAGGGCAGATCAAAATTTGGTTGTTGATGGTTCAGCTCTCAATCTTTTGGCTAAGAAAAATATGAAGGACTTAACAGATTGTCACCTTACTCTCACCCCACATCAAAAAGAATGGGAACGCTTGTCTGGTTTTAGGATTCCAGAGCAGACAGTTTCCAACACTCAAAAAGCCTTAGGTGAGTTCCAAGCTGGGACAATCCTGGTTGCCAAGAGTCACAAGACGGCTGTCTATCAGGGTGAAAAAGTAGCTCATTTAGAAGTTGGTGGGCCTTATCAAGCCACAGGAGGAATGGGAGATACCTTAGCTGGTATGATTACTGGTTTTTTGGCCCAGTTCCCTTCAATTGATTGCTATAAGGCTGTCACAGTAGCTACCTGGCTTCACTCAGCTATCGCTGATGATCTGGCTAAAAATGCCTATGTGGTTTTGCCGACACATATCAGTAAAGCCATTCCTAGATGGATGAAAAAGTTGTCAATATAATCTAAAAAACGTGTCTTATATTGAGGCAAGTTTTTTTAGATTTCGACATTTTTTTAAGTTTGCTAAAGCTTATTTGTGATAAAATAAAAGAGAATTTTTATGAGAACATAGAGGAAAAAAAGTGACATCATTTTCGAAAAAACTCAGTCAAAAATGGGAAAAACGGCGCCAAAAACAAAAAGAAAAACGAGCGAATAAACCTAGAAAGCCAGTAAACATTTCCCGTCGTGTTTACTTGCTTTTTGGTGTAGTCTTTGTCCTTTTTTTGTTGCTTTTTGCACGTTTGACCTATATGCAGGTTTATAACAAATCGTTTTATACGAAGAAATTAGAGGATAATTCTAAGTATACAGTTAGGATTGCAAGCGAACGTGGGCAAATCTTTGATGCTAAGGGGGTTGCCCTCACGACCAACCAGAGTAAGGATGTTATCACCTTCACACGTAGCAATTTGGTGTCATCAGATACGATGAAGAAGGTCGCTGAAAAGTTGGCGACCATGGTGACTCTGACGGAAACGAAGGTAACAGCACGTCAAAAACGGGATTTCTATCTAGCGGATTCTGCTACTTATAAGCGTGTTGTTAATGATCTTCCAAACGACAAGAAAACAGATAAATTTGGTAATAAATTAGCTGAAGCTACTATTTACAACAATGCTGTTGATGCAGTTCCTGATGAAGCAGTGGATTACTCTGAGGACGAGCTTAAGATTGTCTACATTTACTCACAGATGAATGCTGTTTCTAATTTCTCAACAGTCACATTGAAAACAGGAGACTTGACGCCTGAACAAATTGCGATTGTAGCAGCTAAACAGAAGGAACTCAATGGTATTACGGTTGCTAAGGATTGGGAACGTCATACAGTTGATTCAGCCTTGTCACCTCTCATAGGGAAAGTCTCAAGTTCAGAAGCAGGTTTGCCACAAGAAGATGCCAAGGAATACCTCAAAAAAGGGTATGCACTTAATGACCGTGTAGGAACGTCCTATCTAGAAAAAGAATATGAAGAGAAACTACAAGGAAAACATACTGTTCGTGAGATTACAGTAGACAAGGAAGGCAAAGTTGCTAGTGATAAAATCACTCAAAAGGGTAGCAAGGGGAACAATCTGCAGTTGACCATCGACCTTGATTTCCAAAAAGGAGTTGAAGACATCCTAGGTCAACAGCTTTCTTCAGAGATTTCAGAAAATAAAGCTACCTATTCTGAAGGAATGTATGCAGTGGTTATGAATGCTGACACTGGTGCTGTGCTTGCTATGGCGGGGCAAAAACATGAGCAAGGAGCACAAGATTTTAAGGCCAATGCTTTAGGAACAATCACTGATGTCTTCATTCCAGGATCTGTTGTTAAGGGAGCAACCTTAACTGCTGGTTGGCGTTCAGGTGCTATCTATGGGAACCAAGTCTTGACTGACCAACCAATCAACATTGCCGGTTCGGCCCCTATCACATCTTGGTTTACAGACCAAGGTAGCCGTGCTATTACCGCGACACAGGCTCTAGAATACTCATCAAATACCTATATGGTGCAGATTGCAATCAAACTACTTGGTCAACAGTATGTTCCAGGTATGGCCTTGTCGACTGACAATATGGATAAGGCCATGACGACACTTCGTGACACCTATGCTGATTTTGGTATGGGGGTGTCTTCAGGACTTGATTTACCTGGCGAATCAGAAGGTTACATTTCTAAGAATTACAATGTAGCCAACGTCTTGACAGAGGCCTTTGGTCAGTACGACTCTTATACAACCATTCAGCTGGCTCAGTATGTTGCTTCAATTGCCAATGGTGGTAAACGTGTGGCACCTCATATCGTTGGAGGTATCTACGATGCAGGATCTAATGGTAGTCTAGGAACTCTAGCCTCAACGGTAGATACACGTGTATTAAATACCTTACCTCTCGACTCTGAGCAGATGGGTATTATCCAACAAGGCTTTAATGATGTTGTTAATTCAGGATCTAGCCTTGCGACTGGTAAAGCTATGGCAAGTTCTATCATTCCAATCAGTGGTAAAACAGGGACAGGCGAAACCTATGCGACGGATGCTTCTGGTAACTCTGTAACAACGGTTAACCTTAATGCCGTGGCCTATGCGACTGCCAAAGATGGTACGAGGTTGGCAGTTGGGATTATGTACCCACATGCTCTAGATGGGAAGAGTAAGGCCCATCAAAATGCAGTCAAAGCTATTATGGAGCTTTATCAAAATACCCACTAAACATCTAAAGTCTCTTGTGCCTTGCACGAGGGATTTTTCTGTGATATAGTGTTTGAGTATTTGTTCTTGGCTAAAGGCTTATCCATGAAAGTGACAAAAGATAAGCGATGAATAAAAAAATATAAAGAACAGGAGGCCTTCATGCTTTATCCTACTCCAATTGCGAAGCTGATTGATAGTTTTTCAAAACTCCCTGGAATTGGGGCTAAAACAGCGACACGCCTAGCTTTTTATACCATTAGTATGTCTGATGAAGATGTCAATGATTTCGCAAAAAACCTCTTGGCAGCAAAACGTGAATTGACTTATTGTTCGGTCTGTGGTCGTTTGACAGATGATGATCCATGTAACATTTGTACCGATGAAACCAGAGACCGTACTAAGATTTTGGTTGTTGAAGACTCCAAAGATGTTTCAGCTATGGAGAAGATTCAGGAATACCGTGGTCTCTACCATGTGCTTCAAGGGCTTATTTCCCCTATGAATGGTGTTGGGCCAGACGATATTAACCTGAAAAGTTTGATTACCCGTCTTATGGATAGCGAGGTTGACGAGGTTATTATTGCCACTAATGCAACAGCAGATGGTGAGGCGACATCTATGTATATTTCGCGTGTCCTGAAACCTGCAGGAATCAAGGTGACTCGTTTAGCGCGTGGTTTGGCCGTCGGTTCTGACATTGAGTATGCTGATGAAGTGACCTTGCTAAGAGCTATTGAAAATCGAACAGAACTATAAGTAAAAAGTGTTGGTCAGTCCAGCACTTTTTGTTTGTAGTAAATAGGTTTCTCATTAAAAATTTGGTAAAATAAAGTAAGCGCTTTTATAACGAGGAATCATGATGAAGATTGAAAAGGTTTTAAACAACAATGTTATCCAAGCTTTGGATAATAATGTGGAATACTTTGTCATGGGTAAGGGACTAGGTTTTCAAAAGAAGGTCGGAGACCTTGTTGATAAGGAAAAGATTGAAAAGACTTTTGTTTTAGAAAATACAGAGGAAGTAGAGGAATGGTCTCGTGTTTATGTCAATTTGCCTGATGGTGAAATGCAGGTCTTTTTGAATATCCTTACTTTTGCTGAGGCTGTCTTGCAAACCAAGTTTGATCCCTCATTTTTCATCGCCCTTGCCGATCACCTACATTATGCTATTGAAAGAAATAGAGAGGGTGTTTCTTTGCAGAATCCTTTGGCTTGGGAGGTTCGAAAATTTTATCCTCGGGAGTATGAAATTGGGAAACAAGCCCTTCGTTTGATTGCCAAGGATTTAGAAGTTCAGTTGTCAGATGATGAGGCTGCCTCTGTCGCCTTACATTTTGTCAATGCACAAAAAGATGCGGTCTCCATGAAAAAGACCGACAGATGACTCAAATTGTGGTTGGGATTAGTGACATTGTCCGTCTTCATTTTGGTTATGATTTGGAGGAGGATAGTTTCTCGTATAACCGTTTTATGACACATCTCCAATACCTAGCACAACGTATTGTGAGTGGGGTTAGTGGTGGCAAGAATGATGCTTTCCTTTACGAACAAGTTAAGATAAACTATCCAGAGTCCTTTATCTGTACCCAAAAGATTGTTGCTTATATCAAGGCAAGTTATGCCTTTGAACTAAGTTTAGACGAACAAGTCTTTTTAACCATTCATATTCAACGTCTTAAGGATAATTTAGATAAGTAAGCGATTCCCAGAGACGTCCTACAAAAAGCAGACAATTAGCCTTAAGTCTGCTTTTTCTGTGTCCTTATGGTATAATGAAGTGATTAATATTAGACTAAAAATACTCTGGGCTAGTATTCTATGTATTTGAGTATTTGTATAAAAAAGCTAATGAGTTAGTGAAAGGAAGCGAGCGGTTCTATGCTTGAAGTGATCATAGCCGTTCCTAAAGTATCTTATGTATATTGAAATGATTGATGAGACTGGACAAGTCTCTGAGAAATTAAAAGAACAAACCTTGGAGTTGCTAGATTTTGCAGCACAAAGACTTGGCAAGGAAGACAAGGAAATGGCGGTTACATTTGTAACCAACGAACGTAGCCACGAGCTAAACCTGGAATATCGTGATACGGACCGTCCAACGGATGTTATTAGTTTGGAGTATAAGCCTGAATTAGATATTAGCTTTGATGAGGAAGAGTTGGCTGAAAATCCTGAATTAGCTGAAATGATGGGAGAGTTTGATAGTTATATCGGTGAACTCTTTATTTCTGTTGATAAGGCTCACGAGCAAGCTGAGGATTATGGTCATAGTTTCGAGCGTGAGATGGGCTTCTTGGCTGTTCACGGTTTTCTTCACATCAATGGCTACGACCATTACACCCCAGAAGAAGAAGCGGAAATGTTTGGATTACAGGAAGAAATTTTGACTGCTTATGGACTTACGCGACAATAACCCACAAAAAAAGTGGAAAAACAGAGAATTTACAGCTAGTTTTGAGTTTGCTCTAACAGGGATTATCACAGCTTTTAAAGAAGAACGCAACATGCGCAAGCACTTGGTTTCAGCTATCTTGGTGGTATTGGCTGGCTTGATTTTTCGTGTGTCTGCGACAGAATGGCTCTTTCTTTTGATGGCAGTTTTTCTCGTAATTGCCCTAGAGATTGTTAATTCTGCCATTGAAAATGTTGTCGATTTGGCCAGTAATTATCACTTTTCGATGCTAGCTAAAAATGCTAAGGATATGGCTGCAGGAGCTGTTTTAGTGGTTTCTTGTTATGCACTCATTACAGGTATGATTGTTTTTATACCTAAAATTTGGCACTTAATTTTCAATTAAAAGGAAATAGGAAAGAAGTTATATGACATTTAAATCAGGATTTGTGGCTATTATTGGCCGTCCTAATGTAGGAAAATCAACGTTTTTGAACCATGTTATGGGGCAAAAAATTGCTATCATGAGTGATAAGGCTCAAACAACCCGTAATAAAATTATGGGGATTTACACAACTGATAAGGAACAGATTGTCTTTATCGATACACCAGGGATTCACAAGCCTAAGACGGCTCTTGGAGATTTCATGGTGGAATCTGCTTATTCAACCCTTCGTGAAGTGGATACCGTCCTCTTTATGGTACCAGCTGATGAGCCTCGTGGTAAGGGTGATAATATGATTATCGAACGTCTTAAACAAGCTAAGGTTCCAGTTATCTTGGTAATCAATAAGATTGACAAGGTTCATCCAGATCAGCTCCTAGAGCAGATTGAGGATTTCCGTACACAAATGGATTTCAAGGAGATTATTCCGATATCTGCCCTCCAAGGAAACAATGTTTCTCATCTTGTGGATGTCTTGAGTGATAACCTTGAGGAAGGGTTCCAATATTTCCCAGCGGACCAAATCACCGACCACCCAGAGCGTTTCTTGGTATCGGAGATGATTCGTGAAAAAGTCCTTCAGTTGACACGTGAAGAAATTCCACACTCTGTTGCTGTTGTCATTGATGAGATGAAGCGTGATGAAGACACGGATAAGATTCATATTCGTGCGACGATCATGGTTGAGCGTGACAGCCAAAAAGGCATTGTCATTGGTAAACAAGGTTCCATGCTCAAGAAAATTGGTACCCTTGCCCGTAAAGATATTGAAGTTATGCTAGGGGACAAGGTCTTCCTTGAAACCTGGGTTAAGGTTAAGAAAAATTGGCGTGATAAGAAATTAGATCTTGCCGATTTCGGATACAACGAAAAAGAATATTAAAAAGCTGGGCATTTGCTCGGCTTTCTTGTTAGAAGGAGGAGCAAATGCCTGAGTTACCTGAGGTAGAAACTGTTAGACGAGGGTTAGAAAGATTGGTAGTAAGTCGGACCATTTCGTCTGTTGAAGTTAAGGTCCCGAAAATGATTAAGACCTCCTACGATAGTTTTTTGAATGACCTACCTGGCCAAACTATTCAAGCCATGCGACGTAGAGGCAAGTACTTGATTTTTGATTTTGGACAGTTGATTATGATTTCCCACTTGCGCATGGAAGGAAAATACCTATTGTTTACGGATCAGGTCCCTGCTAATAAGCATTTCCATCTTTTCTTTATCTTAGATGATGGCTCGACTCTTGTTTATCAGGACGTCCGCAAGTTTGGGACCTTTGATTTATTGGCTAAAAATCAAGAGGAGGCTTATTTTACAAAGAAAAAGCTTGGTCCTGAGCCTACTAAGAAGGCTTTTAAATACGCCCCGTTTGAGAGAGCCTTGATGACCTCTGCAAAGCCCATTAAAAGTCTCCTTTTGGAGCAGAAATTGGTGGCTGGTCTAGGCAATATCTATGTTGATGAGGTGCTTTGGGCAGCCAAGGTTCATCCTGAGACGCCAGCAAAGAAACTCAGCAAGGCAGCTATGAAGCGGGTCCATGATCAAACGATTGCCATTTTACAGCTAGGCATTGAAAAAGGTGGCTCAACCATAAGGACTTATCGTAATGCCCTTGGTGAGGATGGGACCATGCAGAACTATTTGCAGGTTTACGGAAAGACGGGACAGCCTTGTCCACGCTGCGCAAGCACAATTGAGAAAATCAAGTTAGGAGGGAGAGGAACACATTTGTGTCCTCATTGTCAGAAACGATGATTATTGGGTTAACAGGTGGTATTGCTTCAGGAAAATCAACTGTTGTTGAAATGATTAAAGAGGCAGGTTGCAAGGTCATTGACGCTGATCAGCTTGTACACGACATGCAGGCCCAAGGGGGCCGTTTGTACCGTGCCTTACTTGATTGGTTGGGAGAGGGAATTCTCCTTCCTAATGGAGAATTGAATCGTCCTAAACTAGGGCAACTGATATTTTCCAATGAGGAGATGAGACAGCGGTCTGCTGAGATTCAAGGGACAATTATTCGAGAGGAACTAGCAGCTCAGAGGGATCGTTTGGCCAAGGAAGAAGATGTTTTTTTCATGGATATTCCCTTGCTTATTGAGAATGGGTATCAGGACTGGTTTGATCAGATTTGGTTGGTGGCAGTGTCACCGGAGGTCCAGTGCCAACGCTTGATGAAACGTAATCACTTAAGTGTTGAGGAAGCTAAGATGCGTATTGATAGCCAAATGTCTTTAGCTGAGAAAATGCCTTATGCTAGCTTGGTTCTTGATAATAACGGTAGTCTCGATGATTTGAAGAAAAAGGTTAAGAGTGCAATAAATGATTTAACGAGCTCCTCATAGCTAGCCATTGTGATATAATGGATAGTGAATTTTAGAAAGAAGATGATTATTTGCGCCAAAAAGAGCTTAAAAGTACTGATTGGCAACGTAACCTTAAAATTGCATGGATAGGAACCTTTTTTACTGGAGCTAGTTTCTCCATTGTTATGCCTTTCATGGCCCTCTACATTGAGGAACTAGGTGTTAAAGGAGACATGGTCGAATGGTATGCTGGCTTGTCTGTTGCCATCTCTGCCTTAGCCTCTGCCTTGGTTTCTCCTATTTGGGGACGCCTGGCTGACCGTTATGGTCGAAAGCCTATGATGATTAGGGCCAGCATGGTGATGACTTTTACAATGGGAGGGCTTGCCTTAGTCCCAAATGTTTTCTGGCTGCTTTTCTTAAGAACGCTGAATGGTTTGTTTGCAGGCTATGTCCCAAATGCCACAGCTTTAATTGCTAGTCAGGTTCCTCAGAATCGTTCTGGCTATGCCTTGGGGACCTTGTCTACGGGTCTAACGGCAGGTGTTCTGATTGGCCCTTTGTTAGGTGGTACCTTATCTGAGGCGTTTGGTATGAGGGGTACCTTTTTATTGGTTGGACTCATTCTATTTATCTGCTGCCTCTTAACTATTTTTGGCTTGCGAGAGGATTTCCAGCCTGTCGAAAAGGGAGAGATGATGACCCTTTCTCAGGTTTTTGCAAGAATTCCCAGCAAATCTATGTTGATTGGCCTTTTTGTGACCAGTATGATTATTCAGATTTCTGCCCAATCGATTGCACCTATGTTGGCCCTTTACATTCGTTATTTAGGTCAGAGGGAAAATATCCTTTTTTACTCAGGGTTAATTGTTTCTGCTATGGGCTTTTCTAGTCTCTTAAGTACCCCTTATCTGGGAAAATTGGGAGACCGTATTGGGAATCATCGCTTGCTTTTAATGGGGCTATTTTATAGCTTTCTCTTGTATTTCCTCTGTGGTTTTGCCGGTTCAGCCTTGCAACTGGGTATCTTACGCTTTGCCTATGGCTTCGGTGTAGGTGCTCTTATGCCTAGTGTCAATTCTTTATTGACCAAGATGACACCCAAGGAAGGAATCTCAAGAATATTTAGCTTTAATCAAAGCTTTTCATATATTGGACAGGTTTTAGGTCCCTTTGTTGGGTCAGCAGTTGCGACAGGTCTAGGTTATCGCTGGGTCTTCTTTGTGACTGCAATGATTGTCTTTGGAAATTTTGTCTGGTCCTTAATCATCTTTAGAAAATTGCTAGGAGTCAAGAATATAGGTGAGAGTTAAAATCAATTTAAAGTGTAGTGAATGTGGGAGCATCAACTATCTCACAAGTAAAAATAAACAGAATCATCCTGAGAAAATTCAGGTACCCAAATTCTGCCCTAAGGATAGAAAAGTAACCTTACATGTTGAATCTTAAAGGGTTCTATGGTAGAATAAAAAGGACTTTTTCGGAGGAATAACTATGTACGACTTATTATTAACGCTGCTCTTGGTGATGTCAGCTATTATTGTGATTGCGGTATTTATGCAGCCACAAAAAAATCCAAGTAGCAATGTCTTTGATGGTGGTGGGTCAGAAGCACTATTTGAACGTAGTAAACCACGTGGTTTTGAAGCCTTTATGCAACGCTTTACAGGAATCATGGTTTTTCTATGGATTGTAGATGCAATCGTCCTTTCCATTCTCTCAAGTAAGTAATGAGCTGACTGAGGTTGGCTCATTTTTTGCGTTATAGTCAATAAATAAAAGAAAAGGAAATCATGAAAGAAACTATTATAAATTATTTGAAGGAGCATGGGAAATCCAGTGTAAACGACATTGCCCAGGCTCTTAATCATGCTGGGGGAGAAAAGTTCCCTCAGCTCATCAAGGCCATATCAGCCATGGAAAGTAAGGGGCAGTTGCGTTTTAACCGAGATGGCTCTGTATCCTTGCGTCCTAAGAAAGAAAATCCTAATCAGGTGACTGTTGAAGGTGTCTTCCGTGCCAATAAGAATGGCTTTGGTTTTTTGCATGTCGATGACAGTGAAGATGATATGTTCATCGGTCGTAATGATGTTGGCCATGCCATTGACGGTGATACTGTTGCTGTTGTCATCAAGAAGCCAGCGGATCGTTTGCGTGGGACTGCAGCGGAAGCACGAGTTGTTGAAATTGTAGAACGTTCGCTTAAGACTGTTGTAGGGAAATTTATTCTTAGCGACGAGAAAGAACCTTATGCGGGTTACATTAAGTCTAAAAACCAAAAAATTCAGCAGCCAATTTATATCAAGAAAGAACCAGTTGCCCTAGATGGTACTGAAATTATCAAGGTTGATATTGAAAAATACCCTAACCGTCACTATGATTATTTCGTAGGAAGTGTTCGTGACATTATTGGTCATCAGGGGGATGCCGGTATTGATGTCTTGGAAGTTTTGGAATCAATGGATATTGTTTCAGAGTTCCCAGAGGATGTCATGGCGGAAGCAGAAGCTGTCCCAGATGCGCCAAGTCAGGAAGACCTCGTTGGTCGTGTTGACCTTCGTCAAGAGGTAACCTTTACTATTGACGGAGCCGATGCTAAGGACTTGGACGATGCGGTCCATATCAAACGTTTGCCAAATGGTAACTTTGAGCTTGGGGTTCATATTGCCGATGTTTCCTACTATGTTACTGAAGGATCTGCACTTAACCGTGAGGCTGTAGCACGTGGGACTTCTGTTTATGTGACAGACCGCGTGGTGCCAATGTTGCCTGAGCGTCTTTCGAATGGTATTTGTTCACTTAATCCCAATGTTGATCGCTTGACGCAGTCAGCCATTATGGAGATTACTGCAAAAGGTAAGGTGGTTAATCATAAGATTTGCCAATCTGTGATTAATACAACTTTCCGTATGACCTACAGTGATGTCAATGAGATGTTGGCTGGAAATCCAGAAAAGATTGAGCAGTTTAAGCCAATCATGGATTCTGTATCAGCTATGGCAGAATTGCATAAGATTTTAGAAGACATGCGTGAGCGTCGTGGTGCCCTTAACTTTGATACATCTGAAGCTCGTATCTTGGTCAATGAGAAGGGGATGCCAGTGGATATCGTGGTGCGTGAACGTGGAACAGCCGAGCGAATGATTGAATCCTTCATGTTGGCTGCCAATGAATGTGTGGCAGAGCACTTTGCTAAGGCTAAGTTGCCATTTATTTACCGTATTCACGAAGAGCCAAAGGCTGAGAAATTGCAACGTTTCATGGATTATGCCTCTATTTTTGGTGTTCAAATCAAAGGGACTGCCAATAAGATGGATCAGCTAGACTTGCAAGAGTTTATGGCCAAAGTTCAGGGGAAACCTGGAGCAGAGGTCATGAACATGATGCTGCTTCGTTCAATGCAACAAGCCCGCTATTCAGAACACAATCATGGACACTACGGACTTGCGGCTCAGTACTATACCCACTTTACTAGTCCAATCCGTCGTTACCCAGATCTCTTGGTTCACCGAATGATTCGTGAGTACACTAACAATATGTCTCAAGAGACGCGTGAACATTTTGAAGAGGTTATTCCTGAGTTAGCGACATCATCTTCAACTCTTGAACGTCGTGCCATTGATGCCGAACGTGTCGTTGAAGCTATGAAAAAAGCGGAATACATGGAAGAGTTTGTTGGCCAAGAATTCGATGGTATTGTCGGAAGTGTGGTTAAATTTGGTATGTTTGTGGAATTGCCAAATACTATCGAAGGTTTGGTTCACATCACGACCCTTCCAGAATTTTACAATTACAATGAACGTACCATGACACTTCAGGGTGAGAAAACTGGTAAGACTTTCCGAGTTGGTCAGCCTATCCGTGTCAAATTAACACGTGCGGATAAGGAAACCGGAGACATTGACTTCCAATACCTTCCAAGCGAGTATGATGTCACTGAAAAAGTAGATCACAAGGCTCGTCAGGAACGTGAAGAAAAGGCAAAAGCCTTCCGCAATAGAGGTCCACGTCGTGACCGTCAAAATGGAGACTTCGAACGTCGTGGTAAACGTGGGGATAACCGTAACCGTCAAGACGGTAATGGTCGTAAAGGTTCTTATGACGAAAAACGTAAGTCATCTAAGAAACCCGACAAGCGTAAGAATCAAAACCGTCCTCATAATGATAACAAGGGACGTGAGAGTGGCCGTCGTAAGAAGAAAGGGAACAAACCTTTCTACAAGGACGTTGCTAAAAAACGAAAATAGGATGAGAATGGAGGGACTGCTATGCCAAAGGGTGAAGGCAATGTTGTTGCTCAGAATAAAAAGGCTAGACATGATTATAGTATCGTTGATACTATTGAAGCAGGTATCGTGCTAACAGGGACGGAGATTAAATCCGTTCGTGCGGCACGCATCCAACTAAAAGATGGCTATGCCCAAATCAAGAATGGTGAAGCCTGGTTAATCAATGTTCATATTGCTCCTTTTGAGCAAGGAAATATTTGGAATCAAGATCCAGATCGTACGAGAAAGTTGTTGCTCAAGAAGAAACAGATCACCAAACTTCAAAATGATCTTAAGGGTACAGGAATGACCCTAGTTCCTCTTAAGGTCTACCTAAAAAACGGTTTTGCCAAGGTATTGCTCGGTATTGCCAAAGGGAAACACGATTACGATAAACGTGAGTCTATCAAGCGTCGTGAACAAGAGCGTGATATTAAACGTATTATCAAGAGTGTTAACCGTTAAACTGCCTATCATCTAAGACTACTATAGTCTTAGATGATTTTTTGTTTTTGGCTTTAAGACATGATATAATGAGAGTACCATGCGGTCTTTAGTTAGGATACTAGCTATACCTGACTCTAGCTGTGATACTGTAAAGGAGATTAGCGATGCCAGTAGATGCTAAAACAAAATACAAGGCCAAGAAGACTAAGATTGTTTTCTTTGACATTGACGACACCCTTCGTGTTAAAAAGACAGGCTACATTCCTGAATCTATTAAGGCTGTTTTTAAAGGGCTTAAAGAAAAAGGAATTTTGACGGGGATTGCCACAGGACGTGGCTACTATGGTGTCGTAGAGGATATTCGAGACCTAGAGCCTGATTATTTTGTAACCATCAATGGAACTTATGTGATTAATCGAAAAGGGGAAGAAATTTATAACCAACCCCTCGCTCGTGAGGTTACAGAAGCTTTTGTTGCTTGGTGCAAAGAGATTGGAATTGCTTGGGGCTTTGCTGGTAAGGATAAGCCAGTTGTCTCAGAGCGTTCAGATTTGATTGATAATGCTATGAAACCAGTCTATGGTTTTTGTGATGTGGAGCCAGACTTTCACTTGTCGAATGATGTTTACCATATGTGGACTTTTGCGGAAAATGATGGTGACCTTGAATTACCAGAAGAACTCGCATCCCATGTCCGTATGGTACCCTGGCACGAGCACTCCTCTGACGTCGTAGCAAATGGTATCTCAAAGGCCTCTGGTGTCGAGCATGTCTTGGAGCATGAAAATCTTAAACCAGTCAATGCCATGATGTTTGGTGATGGTCCAAACGATATGGAAATCTTTGACTATGTTGGACTTAAGATTGCTATGGGTAATGCCACACCAGAATTGAAAGAAAAAGCAGATTACGTTACAGGAACAATAGAAGAAGATGGCATTTTCAATGCCTTGGAGGAACTCGGATTGGTAGAAAAAGAACTTCATTTCCCACAACTTGACTTGGATACAGTAGAAGGTCCAGTCGCAACAATTAAAACAAATCATGGTAATTTGGTCATCAAACTCTTCCCTGATCATGCACCATTAACAGTTACTAACTTTGTCAATTTGGCCAAGAGTGGCTACTATGATGGTGTGATTTTCCACAGAATTATCAAGGACTTTATGATTCAAGGTGGTGACCCAACTGGTACTGGTATGGGTGGTGAGTCAAGCTTTGGTGGTAGCTTCCAGGACGAATTTTCTGAAGAGCTCTATAACCTCCGTGGTGCGCTTTCTATGGCTAATGCTGGACCAGATACAAATGGTAGCCAATTCTTCATCGTTCAAACGTCTGAAATTCCTTATGCTAAAAAGGAACTCGAACGTGGTGGATGGCCAGCACCAATCGCAGAAGCTTATGCTGAAAATGGGGGAACACCTCACCTAGACCGTCGTCACACAGTCTTTGGTCAATTGGTGGATGAAGACTCTTACAAGGTGCTTGATGAAATTGCCAATGTTAAGGTTGGCGCCCAAGATAAGCCACTTGAGGATGTTGTAATTGAAACAGTTGAGGTAGCAGACTAAGATGAAGATTGGAGACAAGCTTAGGGGTGTTATCACAGGCATCAAGCCTTACGGTGCCTTTGTTTCATTGGAAAATGGTACCACAGGCTTGATTCACATCTCAGAGATTAAGACAGGTTATATCGACAATATCTACAATACCTTAAAGGTAGACCAGGAGGTCTTGGTTCAAGTTGTTGATTTTGATGAATTTACACAAAAGGCTAGTCTTTCTTTGAGAACCCTTGAGGAAGAAAAAAATAAAATCCCTCATCGTCATCGTTTCTCTGATAGTCGTTTGAACTATGGCTTTAAACCCTTGGCAGAAGCAATGCCAGGATGGATTGAAGAAGGACTTGACTATCTTAGACAAGAGCATGAGGAAAAATAGTAAAAGCTGACTCTCGATGAGTCAGCTTTTTTGGTGTTTTCGATTTGGCTACAAACAAAAAGATCTTCAATTTAATTGAAGACCCATGTTTATTAATTAGACATCAAAATAGAGCAATTCTTTTGGTGTGTGTGTGAAGACTTCAAAGCCATCTTTTGTCACATAACCACAGTCCTCGATACGAACACCAACTTTTTCAGGAATGTAAATACCTGGTTCAACAGAGAAGCACATTCCTTCTTCGATTACCAAGTCATTTCCTTCCATGATTGAAGGGAATTCATGCACATCCATTCCGATACCGTGTCCGAGGCGGTGGTTGAAGTATTCACCATAACCAGCTTTTTCAATAACATTACGTGCTGCAGCATCGACTTCGCTGGCAGTTACACCTGGTTTAATCATATCTAGGGCAGCCTGTTGAGCTTCTAAAGTCAAGTGGTAGATTTCTTTTTTGAAATCATCGGGTTTTCCAACAGCGACTGTTCGCGTCATATCTGAAGCATAGCCATTCACCATACAGCCCAAGTCGAAGAGAAGAAGAGCATCTTTTTCAATTTTGTTGCTTCCAGGAATGCCGTGTGGGTTGGCTGCATTGTTACCAGTCAAGACCATAGTTTCAAAGCTCATTTCATAGCCCAAGCGTTTGATGCCAAATTCGATTTGAGCAATGATGTCTGTTTCAGTAACGTCAAGAGAGATATTGTCGAAACCGATATTAACAGCTTTATCAGCATAATCACCGGCAACAATCATTTTTTGAATTTCATCAGCTGACTTGATAACGCGCATTTTTTGAATGAATGGTGTCAAGTTTTCAAAGCGACCTTCAAAGACTGTTTGCAATCCTTGGAACTTAGTCACATTGAGATTGTCAAACTCTGCATAAATAATAGAGCTGTCTGTACTTGCTAGACCAGCTTTGATTTTTTGCCATGGATTTTCAGAATCCACATAACCAAAGACTGGGAAGTCGAGTACAGCAGAGGCACGTGCAACCTCAAGAGCAGGAACAAAGAGAGCAGGTTCACGATTTTCGTAGACGAAGAGGAACATTTGGCGTTCATGTGGGTCACAATCAAAACCAGTAAGATAATTGACAGTTACAGGATCTGAAACAATAGCTAGCCCTGCTTTATTTTCATTCAAAAAATGACGAATGCGATCAAGTTTAGACATAGAAAAAACTCCTTTGTATTTCTTACACTCATTCTGTCACTTTTATAGGGAAAATGCAAGTTGTTTTTTGGCTTTTCATTAAATCATTTACTTTCATTGAGACTTTTTTAGGCTAGTTTTGTAAGCGATGGATAGTCTTGGAAACACGAAATGAGAGGCCTTTTTCTGAAATGGCTTTCTTCCTCGTAACCATAAAGAAGGAATCCCTTTCATTTTTTTGTAAAAAATCAGTCAAAATAATTGAAAGTGTTTTCAGAATCTGATACAATTAGCATGAATAAGTGAGCGTAAAATGAGAAAGGAAGTGTTTTTATGAATACTGATGAAACAATTACTATATACGACGTTGCGCGTGAAGCAGGTGTTTCGATGGCGACTGTGTCTCGTGTGGTAAATGGAAATAAAAATGTAAAAGAAAACACCCGAAAAAAAGTGCTTGAGGTCATTGATCGTTTGGATTACCGTCCAAATGCGGTTGCGCGTGGCTTGGCGAGTAAGAAAACCACTACTGTAGGAGTTGTTATTCCAAATATTGCTAATAGTTATTTTGCTACTTTAGCAAGGGGGATTGATGATATTGCTACGATGTACAAGTACAATATTGTTCTTGCATCTAGTGATGAAAATGACGATCATGAAGTTACCGTGATTAACTCTCTATTTGCCAAACAAGTAGACGGTATCATCTTCATGGGTTACCACTTGACGGAAAAAATTCGTGCAGAATTTTCTCGTACCCGTACGCCGATTGTTCTAGCAGGAACAGTAGACCTCGAACACCAATTACCGAGTGTTAACATCGACTATAAAGCTGCCGTTGAGGATTCTGTAACGCAGCTTGCCAAGAATAATGAAAAGGTTGCCTTTGTATCAGGACCACTAATTGATGATATTAATGGCAAGCTCCGTCTAGCTGGTTATAAGGCTGGACTTGAAAAGAATAATTTGCGCTACAATGAAGGACTTGTCTTTGAAGCTAAATATAGCTATAAAGACGGCTTTGATTTAGCACAACGTGTCTTGAACTCTGGTGCTACTGCTGCCTATGTTGGGGAAGATGAATTGGCTGCGGGTCTCTTGAATGGCCTCTTTGCTGCAGGTAAATCAGTTCCAGAAGACTTCGAAATCATCACAAGCAATGACTCACCAATTACAAGCTACACACGTCCAAACCTTTCTAGTATTAATCATCCTCTCTATGATTTAGGGGCAGTTAGCATGCGTATGTTGACTAAAATCATGAATAAGGAAGAGCTTGAAGAAAAAGATGTTATTCTTAATCACGGTATTACCTTACGTCAGTCAACAAAATAAAAAAGGAGTTGGGACATAAGTTTGTCTCAACTTCTCTTTTTTAGAAAAAGGGAGAACCAATGACTTTTGAGGATGCTTATTTTAAAAAGAAAGTCCTAAAACCTGATAGCCTAGAGCCTTTTGGTTTTACAGCTACCGAGCAAGGCTATGAGTTCAGAAAAACACTGATAGCTGAAGAACTTGAAGCTCGATTGTTTATTGATTTAGAAGGTAAGCTGACGGGACAGGTTGTCGATAGTGATTTTGATGAGCCTTATGATATCTTCAGGAGTCCTCAGGCTACTGGAACTTACGTTGGTCAAGTCAGAGAAGCTTATGGAGAACTTCTGTCACAGGTAGCTGATTCTTGTTATGAAGATCAATTATTCTCATTTCCACAAGCTAATCGCCTGGCTAAATTTTTAGCTCAAGAATTTTCAGACCAAGCAGACCAACCTTTCGAGAAGGAACCAAGCTATCTATCTTTTAGAGTTGATGGTAAATGGTATGCCTTGTTTTTTCCTCTTAAGGGAGAAAAACTAGGGCTTGATGGAGAAAAGGCAGAATTAACATATGATGTGGTTAACCTCAAGGTTAATCCGACGCAAATGGATAAGCTCTTGAAAATGGATGGCGTTTTTCCTAGCTACCATATGTCCAAGAAGACCTGGGTTAGTCTTGTTTTAGATGAGACCTTGCCGGACCAGACCATTTTTGAGCTTCTTAGTGAAAGTCGCTCCCTAGTGGCCCCAAAACATCTTAGAAAGGCTTCGGAGCCTCATTATTGGATTATCCCAGTAAATTTGAAATACTACGATATTGGGGAGGAGTTTTCCGCAAATGAGGAGATTCTTTGGACACAGAAAGCTAGTATGCAAAAGGGAGATTTTGTGGCTATCTATATTACGGCACCTACCAAGGCCATCCGTTACCTCTGTCAAGTTTTAGAGGCAAATATCCCTAATCAAGGTTATCGTGAAGAGGAGAGTATTAAGGAGTTGATGCGGATTAAACCCTTATACACTTTTAATGATACTGACTTTGATAGTGATAGACTAAAGAGTTTAGGTATTAAAACTGTTCGAGGTCCCCGACATATGACAGAAGAGTTAGTTCAGGCCTTATCCCCTTACCTAAAAGAAAAATAGAAGGAGGACATCATGCGAATTTTGATTGCACCTGATTCATTTAAGGAAAGTTTATCTGCAAAAGAGGTCGCCTTAGCTCTTAAATCAGGTTTTGAAAATGCCTTATCCGACGCTGATTTTGACCTCATGCCAATAGGTGATGGTGGCGAGGGCACCTTAGATGCTCTTGCTGAAAATCTAAATCTTGAGAAGAAAAGTATCAAGATTCCTCATGCCTATACAAGTGACGGAAGTGTTTCTTTTGCCAGCAATGGCCAGACTGCCATTTTTGAAATGGCTGCGATTTGTGGCTTGGAGCATATTCCTAAGGAGAAACGAAATCCTCTAGCTCTAACGACACAAGGCGTAGGTGAACTAATTGTTCATTTGGTTCAGTCTGGCATCCGAGAGTTTATTATAGGCGTAGGTGGATCTGCTACCAATGATGGTGGTATTGGTATGGCATATGGATTGGGGTATCGTTTTTATGATTCTGAGGGACAGGAGCTTGAGCCAATAGGTGCTAATCTTGGTCTCATTAAGAAGGTATCCTCTAAAAATAAGGTTGATTTGTCTAGTGTCACCATTCGTCTGATTACTGACGTAGATAACCCCTTGTGTGGCCAACATGGAGCGACCTATATTTTTGGTGGACAAAAAGGCTTGTCTCCTTCACAATTTAAAAAAGTTGATCAAGATATGTCACAATTCTACACTGACTTTGCTCCAGAAGTTTTAAAATTGGCTGGTTCAGGGGCGGGAGGAGGCATGGCTGCAGGCCTGGTGGCCTTTGCAGGTGCAGAAATTAAATCAGGGATTGACTTTGTACTTGATTGTGTTGATTTTGACCAACGTGTGAAGTCTGCTGATTTGGTTATAGTAGGAGAAGGACGTATGGATAGCCAGTCCTTATCTGGTAAGGCACCGGTCGGAGTGGCTAGGCGGACACCATCAGCTATTCCCGTCATTGCTATCTGTGGTAGTTTGAAGGATGACTTGCCTGATTTTCCAGTAGCAGGTATCTCAGCTGCTTTCCCTATCATTGGACAAGTATTAGAGTTAGACCAAGTTTTAGCTACCGCTAAGGAGAATCTCTATCGCACAGGACTCAATATTGGGAATCTCATCAAGCTCAGTAAAACATTGTGATATAAGAAAAAGCTGACTTTGCATCAGCTTTTATTTTCCGAATAGTTTAGCAAAAAATCCCTTTTTTTCAAGGATAGGTTCAGTTTCACTAGGAGCAAGGATATCAGGATAGAGTTCTGAAAATAATACTTTATCAAGATTCTCTGCTTGATTACTATGTACGATAAGACCGTATGGTGAATGGGCCTTGGCCTCGTCAACAATAGTTGCAGAAATATTTAGTGCTTGAGCGGTCTTGATATAGGTAAATTGTGTCTGGTCGGCTAATTTTGGCGAAAGTTTGAGACTAAGATTAGGGTAAACGGCTAATAAGTCTTTTAATATTTGCGGAAAATTGTCAATTACAGTTTTCTTTTCGGTGTTTTCCAATAGAACAGCTAGGACTACACGTTCCGCATAGGTTCCAAAATACTGACGAAGTTCATCGGGATTTAGGCGTTTTTCGCCACTAGCGCATTGGAGCACTTTGTTTTCAAGTGAAGTCATAGGAATCTCCTCTTAGTTTTCTACTTGTATTATACAATATTTTGAATTCCTTTTCATTTGAGTTGCTTTCTGAGATTTTCAAAAACAATTGAAAATATTAAAAAATAGAAAATCGCTAGAAAATTCTGGTTTTAATTTGCTTAAGCCTTGATATTATGGTAATATATAGGTGTAAAAAATTTTAACTCATAAGGAGAGTATTGTAATGTCAATTATTACTGATGTTTACGCACGCGAAGTCCTTGACTCACGCGGTAACCCAACACTTGAAGTAGAAGTTTACACTGAATCTGGTGCATTCGGTCGCGGTATGGTTCCTTCAGGAGCTTCAACTGGTGAACACGAAGCAGTAGAACTTCGTGATGGTGACAAAGCTCGTTACGGTGGTCTTGGTACTCAAAAAGCAGTTGATAATGTAAACAACGTTATTGCTGAACACATCATCGGATTCGACGTACGTGATCAACAAGGTATTGACCGCGCAATGATCGCTCTTGACGGTACTCCAAACAAAGGTAAACTTGGTGCCAACGCTATTCTTGGTGTGTCTATCGCTGTAGCACGCGCAGCTGCTGACTACCTTGAAGTTCCACTTTACAGCTACCTTGGCGGATTCAACACTAAAGTTCTTCCAACTCCAATGATGAACATCATCAACGGTGGTTCTCACTCAGATGCTCCAATCGCTTTCCAAGAATTCATGATCGTACCTGCTGGTGCACCTACATTCAAAGAAGCTCTTCGTTGGGGTGCTGAAATCTTCCACGCACTTAAGAAAATCCTTAAAGAACGTGGACTTGAAACAGCCGTAGGTGACGAAGGTGGTTTCGCACCTCGTTTCGACGGAACTGAAGATGGTGTTGAAACTATCATCAAAGCTATCGAAGCTGCTGGATATGTACCAGGTAAAGACGTATTTATCGGATTTGACTGTGCATCATCTGAATTCTACGATGCAGAACGTAAAGTTTACGACTACACTAAATTTGAAGGTGAAGGCGCTGCTGTTCGTACTGCTGCAGAACAAATCGACTACCTTGAAGAATTGGTTAACAAATACCCAATCATCACTATCGAAGATGGTATGGACGAAAACGACTGGGACGGTTGGAAAGCTCTTACTGAACGTCTTGGTGGTAAAGTTCAATTGGTTGGTGACGACTTCTTCGTAACTAACACAGCTTACCTTGAAAAAGGTATTGCAGAACACGCTGCTAACTCAATCCTTATCAAAGTTAACCAAATCGGTACTTTGACTGAAACTTTCGACGCTATCGAAATGGCGAAAGAAGCTGGATACACAGCAGTAGTATCACACCGTTCAGGTGAAACTGAAGATTCAACAATCGCTGATATCGCAGTTGCAACTAACGCTGGTCAAATCAAGACAGGTTCATTGTCACGTACTGACCGTATCGCTAAATACAACCAATTGCTTCGTATCGAAGACCAACTTGGTGAAGTTGCAGAATACCGTGGTTTGAAATCATTCTACAACTTGAAAAAATAATCTCTTTACGAGATTAGGGGCTATAAAGCCTTTGTAATAAGCACTTTGGGGCGCCTCCCCTTAGTGCTTTTTATAATTTACTACCCTTTTTACTACCCCTAGCTATTTTTTGGTATAGTAAGAGGGTAGCCCAGAAATGGTCACCCTTATTTTTTTATAAATTACTGATAGCTGTTTCATAATTTGAGACAGCTTTTTTTGCATTCTCTTGGTTAGTATGCCAGTAAGTATTTTCGGTCATCATTAAGTTAGAGTGTCCTAGTCTGTATTGCACATCTTTAGGGCTAGCATCAGCGTAGAGCATCATAGTTGTATGGGTATGACGGAAACCATGAAATGATACATTAGGCACGTCAGCAGCCTTAAAATGCTTATCTAGGCGTTTTCTCAAATTACAAGCATAAGCATACTTTTCTGTAAATACAGAGAATACAATTGTTTCAGTACGCCCTAACTGCCATGATTGAACTTGTTGACGGTTCTTGTATTGCTTGAGCATAAGTAACGTGGCATTGTCAATCGGTATATCACGATAACCAGCGCTTGATTTAGGTGAGTTTATTTCCTGATATCGGTTAAGTGTTTTATTGATACTGATAATACCATTGTCTAGGTCAATATCAGACCATTCAAGAGCTAAAGCCTCACCAATACGGCAACCAGTAGCCAATAAAGTCTTATAAAGGACAATATCAAAGAGATTTTCATAGTTTGATTGATCTAGCGTATCGAGATAATCAAGAAACTGTTTTAATTCTTTGTTATTCAGATGCTTAACGGGTGCTTTTTCTTTTTGTTGCTTACGTGGCACAATGACATCATTAGCGGGGTTATATTGTATTACCTGAATAGCTACGCCATATTTCAAAATACGCTTATTCATGTTATGAAGTAAGGAGTAGTTAGCAAATGCCCCTTTTTCGCCCCTATTAGCCTTGTCAGCCCATTTATTCACTTGTTGCTGAATAATAGGCGTGGTAAGTTTAGATAGTTTGTAATCGCCAAATACAGGCAATAAAAGCACTCTAACCAAACCCTCCATAGATTGGCGAGTGTTTGGCTTAACTGTATTCTTGTAACTATCCCACCAAACTTTTGCAAGCTCTTTGTATGTTGTAATTGTTGGTTTGTCTTTAACTGTATAACCGTTTGCTACAAAAGCATTGATAACCTCTCTAGCTTTAATTTTGACACCCTTTTTAGTGGATGCTGTCACAGTTGTACGGGCTTTTTTGCCAGTTAGTTGATCAACGCCTAAATAAACGCTAGCACGGTATACAGTAGTACCGTTTTTCTTTTTGACTTCATTTATTTTCATGATATGAACCTTTCCATCAGCAGGCAAGCCGTTATTAAAAGGATTTTAGATTGAATTGGGTTTATATCATGCTGAGCGTTACGAGAACGCTTCTATTTTTGATTTTAAGTAGTCAGGTGGTAAATAATACCAGAGTAGGAAACAAGGCGGATACGGTGCTTATATGGGGAATAGAAAAAGTGTATCAACTAAAAAGCTGATACACTTATTTTCTTGTTGTAACCCTGACCTATATAGAGATACAGGCATAGAGCAGTGTAACCCAAAAGGGTTTCTTTTACGATTAGAAAGTATAATATCACTTTTTAGAAATTTTTACAAGTGTTTTAACAAAATTTTTGTACATTTCTATAATTTTTGTATTTTGTTTGTAGTAATCTTCATGTTTTTTAGTACGTTTTGCAATTTTGATAAATTCTTTAAAACGCTGTTTTCCTAGTGCTTTACTACAATATTCACGATGCAATACTACGAGGGAAAATATATCATGTATTTTACGATATTTTATAATATCCCTAGAGATATTAAGCATAGAAGCAAGAGAAGTAATAGAACTTGAAGGGGATAGTGTTTGCTCTAACACATCCACCAGTATAACATTGCTATGGGCGCAAGCGTTACGAATATGGCGAGCATATTTCCCTAACTGCTTCGCTTTTTTTAGCCGTTTATTACTTGGATATTTATCACAATACATTTCAACCAAGTAGCATAGATTCCCAAAGTCCATGACTTCAATCAATACCCATATAGGGATATCATTTTTATGTTTGATATAAACGTTTTTTAGGTAATGATTATTTGATAAAGCGTTTTTAGTATTTGTAAATCCTATAGGATTATAGACAGCATAATCCTTTACTATATCGTATCCATCAACTTTTGGATTTTTCGTTATAACATCCATTAAAGCAGTTTTGATACTATGTTCAACGTCCAGACAAACATCCATTAGGAAGTAACGTATCTGCATATCAATTACAGCCAGGTCAGCTAACGTCGCAAATTCTATATTATATTTACCATCTACTTTATTGAAAAGTTTTCGATAGCTCGATATTTTATAGTAGTAGTTCCGTGTTTGTAATATGTTTTTGGCTGTGTTCTGATCAAAAATATTGAACAGAATACCATTTGCGACCATCTTATCTATCAATGCTTGGTAGCTTAAGAGTTGCTTTCTTTTATCGCTCATTATTCTCCTTTCTATTTGTCACTTTCGCTCATTTTTGCGCTTTAGTTTGTAAAATCGGCTTTCTATTCTTCAATTTCCCCTGTTTTTGCACAATAGAGAGTGGGAGAGTTATTTAATATTATTCTTCTCATTGTATTCCATTGTGGAATATTCCTCTTGCCATGTTTTACTGTATTTAAACAATTCCTTGAACTCAGTTTCTTTCTCATCTTTCATTTGTCCAAAATATCTACCAGCCGTTATTACATTTAAATATTTGGTATTGATACTTGACATTGACTTCATTAGATCTTTGATTTGATTAATTTGATTATCTGAAAGATAGATAGAATATTTCTCTATAAATTTTATAAAATCTTTATCGAATTCTTTATCCTGTTGTTGCAACTGCGCTAATTGTTCATCACGCATTCTCCAACTCACTAGGTCTAGATAGTAATTTTTTGCTTCTGGACGTGCTTTTAATTCCTCTTTTTCTTCATCTGTTAAGTAGTGATCTGCTTGTTCCTCTAACTCCTTAAGAAAAATCTTTGATGGGCTATTATCGTAGCCAAGAAGATAGCCAACCGATACTCCAAAGTGTTTAGCTAGTAGCTGGGCTTTTTCTGGTTTGATTTGGCGTTCATCATTTTCCCAAGCTATAATGGTACGCTTTGAAACTCCTATTTCATTTGCTAATTTGGTTTGAGTCAACCCTTTTTCTTTTCTGAGGATTCTAAGCCTATTTTCTTGTTTTTCCATGTTTTACCTATTTTCTTTATCTTACGATGAAATTATAACATATTTCAAAGTGAAATAAAACAGCACTTTTTGTTGACAAATAAAATAAAGTGCTATATAATGACACCATAAAATAAAAGTGACGAAAAACAGCACTTTTTTAGAAAGGAGGTCTTTTATGCAAATTACAAAAGACCAAGCGAAAGCCATCCGCAGAAAGCAGGCGGATAATATGTTGACGGCTAAGGCAACGGCTGAAGCCATTGGTGTAACTGCTGTAACTTATCGCCGTATTATCAAAGGCGGAGAGTTTAAGAATGGAGTTTATGCTAAAGTCATGGAATGGCTAGCCAAAGACTACTAAGGAGGTGGTGAATGGAAAAAATGAACAATGGAACGGACATAGTATCCGTTTTGTAGAACACAACGGCGAATGGTGGGCGGTATTGGCTGATATTGCTAAAGTGTTAGAGTTAGAACAAAGGTTTATAAAAAGACGTTTAGAAGATGACGTGTTTTCAAAACACCCCATCACAGATAATTTAGGACGTCAGCAAGAAATGCTTATCGTAAATGAGTTTGGTATTTATGAGACTATATTTTCTAGTCGTAAACCCGAGGTAAAAGCTTTTAAATTATGGGTGTTTGAAACCATCAGACAGCTAAGACAAGTAACTGGTTTAGAAGGTTTTGAAGTATTTAGAATGCTGGATAAGGAACACCAAAAGCAAGCGATGACAAGGCTAAGTGAAGGGCTGGAACAAGTTTCCTCGAAAGACCTTATCAAAGCTAACACCATAGCTAATAAAGCCGTTTCTAACAAGTACGGTCTACCAAAGATGGTAGGTAAGTCTCAAATGACCGAGCCGATGTTGAAAGACAGAGAACCCCTACTGGAGGACACTGTTGAACTTATGTTGGTCAAAGAAAAATACGACTTAAATATCAGTATCTCAGACATTATTTATAGCAAAGCAAACTAAAAAAACGCACCACAAGGAGCGTGAGAGCAACAAAAAAAGGCTTTGAGAGCGACCAAACTATCAAGCCTTTCACACACTAACTAAAACACAATTAAGAGGCAGGCAAGCCGTTATTAAAAGGATTTTAGTATATATTTGATACCTAGATTATACCATGATTTGGGGATCTTGACCATACGGAGGGACTATCCCTTAAAAATGGCAAGACGTAAGAAAGAGGATTATCAGGATGACACCGAACATAAACAAGACGACACAATCAGAGTTTGATAACTTCATGGTTAATTTAAAAGAAAACGAACCAAATCTATTCCAGTTTATCGTTGATTTTATCAATAAAAAAGTTTCTATCCAGGAAGTTGAAGCTTTCCAAAAGATGGAACATGAAGAACGACAGTTATATATTAAAAACTATAAAGCGAGGGCATAACATGAATGAGTTAAACCTAACACCAACAGAAACTCTAATACTCATCCCAATCTTGTTTTATCTAGTTTGGAAGTTATGGCGCTACGAGAGCCTCATAGAGCTTGATATTAGCCCACGAATTGACGAGGTAGAGGAAAACACCACTGACCACGTACAAGAGCGCTACGGTGCTTATATACAGCTTGCCAACAAGCATTATAACTAGGAGGGCAGAACATGGGAACATTTTCAGTTGAATTTGAGCAGGGGCTACTTGATAAAGTGGATGAACTTGCTCAAAAGAAGTTGGAGCTAGAACGACAGCTACAAAATAAAACGGGCTTGATAAGCGCCAAGGTTTTAAAAGAAGAGCTTGGCATCACAGGAACAACGCTCGGCAATTGGATAAAAGCAGGCTTGAAAGTCTATCAGTCACCGTTTGAAAGTAGTAAAAAGCAGTATTTTAGAGTTTCAGACGTGATTAACTTTCTGTCTGTACGCTAGAAAGAGGGTACTAAATATGCCTATTTATGAAAGCAAAGGTTTTGGGAATGACTTGAAAATATTCGATAAAAAAGCACCCTTTGACTATATAGCAGATTTTAAACCTTTCGGAGTCCCAAAAGGTGTAAATATTGACGATTTTAAGCGCAATTCAGCCCCCTACTGTATTACTGGCAAGGTGAAACAAGACGAGAATGGCAATTACAAGCGGAATAATGCTAGTTTAATTTATCGTGACTTAATTTTTTTGGACTATGACGAGCTAGAGGCTAGCATAGACTTTCCTAGCGTTGTAAATAATGCCTTACACGGGTATTCTTATATTGTTTACCCAACTATTAAGCACACCAAAGAAAAGCCACGTTATAGGCTTGTGGTGAAGCCTAGTGACGGAATGACAGAACAGACTTATAGGCAGACTGTCCAAGAGATAGCAAGTAAAATCGAGCTACCTTTTGACAGTACAAGCCTAACATGGTCGCAGTTACAAGGCTTGCCAGTAACCACTGGAGACCCTGCAGACTATGAAAAGATAGTAAATAGAGGGCATGACTATCCCGTAGCAAAAACAGTTACGGCTAGTCAGAAACCACACTATCACACACCACGCCCAAGCGGTAATAAAACAATCACCATGCGCGTGATTGATACCCTATTTCATGGCTTTGGTGACGAGGGCGGGCGTAATGTTGCAGTAACTAGGTTTGTAGGGCTATTACTATCAAAGTGGGTTGATGCTGACGTAGCCACTGCCTATGAGCTAACAACCATAGCGAATAGCGTTACAGATAACCCTTTACCAGTCGAGGAACTAGCAAGGACTTTTGAAAGTATTGTTAGATCAGAAATAAGAAAGAGAGGTGTCAATGGAAATTAATATTGACGAATTGCAAGAGCAACTTAACGAAACCAAGGTTATTGAGCCACCTAAGTCTATGAAAGAGTTACTAGACCGTATCTTTCAGGCTGGTGAAGAATGGAGGAAAGAGAATACCAAGATTAAAGAAAAAAACGGGGGCATTGAGGAGATAGTTCCACTCCCTAGCACTTTTACAGTAGCTAAAGAATTGAGTGACCTTGTAACTTTTACCTTTATTACCAAGTCTAACACCGCTGATAATAGTTTGCTCTATATGTATAATCTTGACGAGGGTATCTATACCGCTAGTAATGACCTGTTTAACCTACTCTGTAAGACTTTTGACGTGAGAATTAAGCCCAGAGAGTGGTCACAGATTAAGTTAATGGTTAGGACATTGACCAAGATTAAGGAACCACTGGAGAGTGATAATCTTGTCCCCGTCAAGAATGGCATTATTGACCTAAGAACTAAGAAACTACTGCGATTTAACCCTAAGTATGTTATCACAAGCAAGATAGCCACTGCTTACAATCCGCCTAAGTTTATCCCTAAGGATAGAGAGGGTAACACGTTTGACGATTGGTTAAGTTCTATTGCTTGTGGTGATAGTGAGCTTGTAACACTCTTTTGGCAGATTATCCTAGAGGCAATCAACCCTAATTATACCCGCAACAAGTTCGCTATCTTCTACGGTGACGGTAACAACGGTAAGGGGACGTTTCAACGCTTGCTTATCAACCTAATCGGTGAAAGCAACGTAGCAGCCTTAAAGCCTGCACAGTTTAGTGATAAGTTCAATCTTGAAACGCTTGTAGGTAAGGTTTGTAATATTGGAGATGAGGCACCTAATGAATACTTGAAAAACCCATCTGATCTAATGAGCATTACCAGTGGCGACACTGTACTGGTTAACCCCAAAGGGCGACCAGCCTTTGAGGCGACTTTCAAGCTATTTAATATCTTTTCGGGTAATTATATTCCTAATGGTGGGAATAAAACAAAAGGATGGTATAGACGTGTTATGATTGTACCGTTTAATGCTGACTTTAACGGACAAAACGAAAAACCTTGGATAAAGAACGAGTTCTTAGCAAATAAAGACGTTTTGGAATACGTTTTGTATAAAGCCGTCAACCAAGAGTCTTTCACTCGTTTTATTGAGCCTAAAGCAGTTAAAGACTTGTTAGAGGAATACCAAGAAGATAATGATTATTTGCTTAATTTTATCAAAAACGAGTACATTCCTAAAGGTTGGCATGAATTAGAAATTGTACCAGTCTTTCTAGCCACGAAACGCCTAAGAGAGTACGCCGAAGATATAGGAGTACAAAAGCCGAATTTATACGGTGCAGGGAAAAACATCGCTAGAAACCTACGAAACTTAACCCAACACAACTATGTTGTTAAAAAAGCAAGGGCAAAAGCGAGCGATATCGAAACTTTAGACCCTAGTGGATTTGATAAAAAAAAACTAAGGAATGCACACAGCTCCATCGTCAAAGAAAAATAATGTTCCCTTGTTCCATAGTTTGCACAACAAGGGAACACCCCTAAACTCTTGATACATAAGGGGTTAGACCCATTCTGTTCCTTTGTTCCCTTCTTTATAATGTTTATAATATATAAATATATATGATAGTTATATATAAGAGAATAGAGAAAAGAATGGAACAAGGTAACAACACCTCTCAAACCCTTGCTACTAATGGTCTCGTATATGTTCCCAACAATGGAACAAAAGGGGACAACAACGGAACAAACCGCTATTTTTGGCTTGTTTGGTTGGAAAAAACTTACGTACTCGATCAATCAGATGAAAAACAAGATATTTTAGAACAGGAGAATTAAAATGACTTATAAAGAACTTAACAAATGACTTGATGAACAAGAAAAACTAGCACTTGATGCAACGCTAGAGGGGGCTAGTTATTCCAAAGAGCAGATGAAAGGGCAAGTAAATGGAAATGGAAGATGGCTTTATTTATTTCAAAAATTATGGTAAAATAAAACTGTTAGAGATTCCGAAGTTTGGAAGCGTAACGCTAAAAACACAAGATGGCGAGATTGTTTCCAGCGTGGAATCTAAAACAACACAATATAAAAAAGAATACTGACTGAAAAAATCAGAGGTATAGCATAAAGTAGAGTAATCTATTTTGGCTATGCCTCTTTTGTTTTTGGAAAGGATGGAGGAAAAAGAAATGCCAACATTGCAAGAAGTAAAAAACCAGATGGACAAAGTACGGACTCAATTAGAGATTTTTGATCGCTTTGATGAGGAAATTGAGAAAGCAGAGAAAGAAGTCAAGGCTATTAAATCCAAGAAAGCGGATGTACAAACATTTGAAGATTTTCAAGCTATTAATGCAAAAGAAAAGTATATTGCTGATATGAAAGTCCAAAGAACAAAACTTGAGAAAGAACGGATTGACTCAATCGTAGCAGACGCTAGAAAAATCAATGCCTCAGGTTATTTAGAAACAGCATTAGAACAAGATGAAACGGTGAAGCGTCAGCGTCAAGAGATCAAAAAGAAATCTATTGAGCTTTTGGAATTGATTGCGAATTATAACGAAAACTACAAAAATACTGCTAAAAGATTGGCGGATGAGGTAAGAGAAACAGGGATTGAAGAATTATTTAATCGCCTGAATACGTCACCGGAATATAGCGGAGTAAGTAAGCCTTATATCTCCAGTGGTGTAACTAGTTACATGGGCAATCAATACCGTTATTTAGATCCAAAAGAAGATTTGGCGTATTTTGTGAATCGTGTTAACCATTTTGAAGGAGAATAATAAATATGATTGATAAAGAACTAATTTACAAACTTAAACGAAAATAGACACTTTCAAGGGGTGAGGAATCGCCCCTTTATGAAGTTAAAAACCATGCTTGTCTTGACCAAAATTTCTAAGCGTGGTGATTAAAACAATTTGAAAAAACAGCCCTAGGGGTAACAAAAAGGGTAGTATTTTAGAGAATACAACCTAAAAACCTAATAAAATCAATGAACTAGGGGCATGCAGATTATAATTAATTCAAATAAAGGAGTAAAAACATGACTGACACCCCCCTTTATTTTTGTTTGGAGGTAACAGATGGCGAGAAATGATAAAAACAGCCTTACAACAAAGCAGATCAAGTTTATAGATGCCATGCTGACTGAGCCGACTATTGAAAAAGCGTGCCAAAAAGCAGGGGTATCAAGGGCAACAGGTCATAAGTATCTTAAAGTTGCAGCAGTTAAAAAGACATTGAGGACAAAGCAAGATGAGATGATGGATAAAACAACTCAAATGCTATATCTAGCATCGTCTAATGCTGTTACTGTACTTAGTGACATTATGCTTGATAACAAAGTGAACCCATTCATAAGAACCCAAGCAGCAAAGGCAATACTTGAACAATCATATAAGACCCATGAAATTTTTGGAGTTGTAAGACAGATTGAAGAATTGAGGTTAGAAATTGAGGAAGTATCTAAAGGAAATTGAAGAGTTACGAGAACTCAAGGAATTGTTAAGTAATAGGAGTATGCCAGAGTGTATTATTGTTGAGGGAAACGATGACCTAGGAGAATTTTTCCAAATTGATGGCGAGTTATTTAGTGATAATGAGCTTTTAGAAAACCTTAAAAAATGGCGTGAGTGGGAAGTATCAGTTATTATTGATGATTGGTGCAACCGTACCCTGAATGAAGATAACACAGAAGTCTTATACTTTCCTACTCATGATGATAAAATGGACTATATCCGATTTAACAAAGGTTTAGAACCTCTATGTCACACACTAGATAAACCTTATACAACAATCTCAAAAAGTGAATGGTTAAAGCTATTGGATTGATAGTCTAGGAGGTATCAATGACCGAGAAAAAAATTGAGCGTATTTCTGTAATACACCGAGAAAAGATTTTGTGGCTCAAGTAGTACTTTATGAAAGATAAAGAAAACCCTAAGTATAGTGTCCTTGAGCGTAAAATGTTTGATGCTGCTAAAAAACAAGATATGATAGCCTATCAAAAATACGCTACTATCAATCAGATAACAGATATTAGGGTACAGACAAGCCCAGAGGACATACTAGAGACTGTAAAAGAGGTTTACGTCTATAACCGTATGAATGTAATCAGAGCTTGTCAGAGGATACTATTTCTTAGTCAATCATCAGCATATACTAAGCTGAGTAAGTGGTTTGATACTTATTCGGATTTGTATTTTAGTATTGTGCCTTTCCCTAATATGGAGGTATATCTGATGTTAGTATGATTTTATGGACACGTTTTGGTAGACTAGTATTTAACCAAAGGAGATGTCCAAATGAGCCAAAAATATACCAAAGAGTTCAAGGAAACAATTGTTAAATTGCATGAAGCAGGACAGCCTGTTTCAGATCTAGTCAAAGAGTACGGAGTTGCCAACCAAACTATATACAAATGACTTCAACTATACGGAAAATTTAAAGATCAAAATGTATCCCTTCATTAACTCCAACAAATGCGCAGAGAGATGGCTAAAATGAAGGAGGAAAAAATATTGACAGAATTCCAAGTTGGCAAAGAGCCAATATAAATTGAAAATAGGCATGAAAAAAGACGATAGATTTTTTCTTTCTATCGTCTACATATTAATTACTCGACTTTTAATTAAATTTCAGCATATTTTTTTAGTCCTTCAGATAATGATTTATCAACGACATCTGCAGCTTCAATTAGAAGAGAAAGCATATCCCTATCTAAAGCTTTCACATATGTTTCTAAATATTTTTCATACAACGAAATAACCTCTTCATATTTCTCTTCATCACATAATTTGCTCATATATTCAAATACAGCTTCAAAAGGAAAGATTTTCTGAGAAACAGTAATATTGCTTTCTTTAAATAATCCTTCTAACTCTAAATAATATTCTTTTTCATTTAATTGCTCTTTATTAATTAATATACCTATATACCCAATCCACAAGCAATAAGATTTATAATTTAATGATTTATACAATTCACACAACCTAGTGATTTCTTTTCTTACTTGTTTGTCATTTTCTGAAATCATAGATTTGTAGAAAATTATATTAAATCTTATTAATATTTGAATGACTAACTCAGTTTCATCCATACTTGTATTTATGAAATTAAAATATACACATCTTTTACTCAGTTTTTTTTCGGAAATGTTTTCTTCCTCATAGTAAAACAATACACTCTTATCCGTTATCAAATCTTCTATATCTTTTGAAATGGAGAATAATCTATCCCACGCAAAATATATCGTTATGATTAATCCAAGTAATTTGTCTATCTCCGCTGTTAATTGTTTATTTAGAAAAATGTATATCACTATAACAAGGATAGATAGTATTATTTTTCTAGTAATATCTAGCACTTTATCTTCTGAATTAATTTCCATATATATTCTCATAGCAAAGGTACTATAAAGGAAAAGACCTAAATAAAAGGAAACGAACGGAGTAATTAGATATGACAACAACAAGCAAACAACAATAATTAAGAAAATTTTTATCAGTGCTTTTTGAATTATTTTTTTATTAACTTTTATATTTTGCTCTTTATATACATATGTTAAATATCTAATCTTTTTTAATACATTAAAATATTTTCCACTAGATATCGGAACTATCAACATTAATAAAAATATTACTAGGATTAATGAAATAATTTTTTTTATGTCCAGAAACAAAAACATAGTGATAATCGTGTTAATTATCATATAAATTAATTCTGTTCTGAATTTCATTTTTTCAAAATATTTCACATATAAAAGCGTCACAAACGTCGGAATAATCAGTTTAAACATCGGAATAAACATCGGAATAATCAGTTTAATAAGGGCAATTACATCTGTGATATCAAAGATATTAAAATTGTTTTTCATAGATTCAAGAAATGAATTGATTGACAAAAAAAATGTAACTATATTGGCTAATGTGTTTGTACATACTATGGTCAAAATTAAAAACCAGGTAAAAAACCATACAATGTACAATAACGATAATATATTTTTTTGCCTATTATCACTTGATACTTTTTCTACTCTAAATTTAATAGCTCCTATTGTATCCATTCCATTCCTCTTTGTTTCTCTTATTTCTATTAATTATATCATACACACTTGTTTATGTTTCTGATGAATTGGTAGATGATTGTTACTTAATCGAGTCGCTAAACCATTCTTACTTGCCAGGGATAAATCAGTTAATTCGATATAAAAATAGCACCTCGTTGGGTGCTAATTTCTTGCCTGCTGAACTCATAAATTTAATACCTTTTTTGTTACCCCTAAAAATTATTCAGCTTGCCCATGTTTGTATCATATCCAGTAAATTGATAAAAAACTGGTCTTAACATAGCTCTATTTTTAGATGGTATATAATAGGAAGATAACTTGAAAAAATAATTCTATAGTCATATAGAATAAAAAGAGGTTCCTTAGGGAATCTCTTTTTTTGCTTGTTCTAAAGAACTTTTGACTAAGCTAGGCACCGTCTCTAAATAGGACTTCTAGACATAAAAAGCCCCCGCAATCCTATTGACTGCGGGGATTTAGTCTTAGAATAGACCTTTAATCTTGTCTAAAGCGCCACTGACCATTTCGTTACCTGAAACAAGAGATTTAGCTTGGTCGAAGTACTCGCCCAAATCATCTTTATTTTCATCGACAAACTTTTTAGCAGCTTCGAAATCTTTCTTTTCGATCATTTCTTTTACTTGGTTAAATAATTCCATTGGATTCATATCGGTTCTCCTTTATAAGTTTTCTTACAAATCCTATTTAATCACGCTTATAGCAAACTAGCAAGAAATATGTTTGAGAGTAACTAGTGAGATGAGAGTTACAATTTTGCAGCCAAGTGGTATTGAAACTTTTTTAATCTAAAAAAGGCAGTCCATATTGGACTGCCTTTAGGGGTTATTGTTGTTCCGTTGAAGAGCTGCTTGGCTCTGATTCACCCGAACTTGAGCTAGAGCTTGATTCGGATTCTGCAGGATGTAGCTCCTTGTAAGATGGGGTCTTGAATAGATCAGCTGTTGATTTATTGCCTTTTTGCTTGTAGAGGCTAGTTGATTTATCTTTCAGCTTTTTGTTGATCTGTTTCAGTTGATCCATCTGTTTAGTGTAGGAAATTTTGCTAGAATCAACAGGTTTCAAACCATTTGGCGTATAGAAACGAAGGAGGTCACCTGTTTGAACAGCGTCACTCATTGAAAGCTGAGTGGCTACTGCCTTACGAATGGCTTCGTTATCCTTTTTAGTCGTTTCATCAGGGTTGGTAATTTCTTCCCCTGTTTGAGTATTATAGAGTCGACCAGAATAGCTAGTGTATTGAGGAGTAACATATTGACCTGAGGTTCTAAATGCGACAATTTGCTTGTTATCAGGAGATAGGAGGTCTTGTCCCATCTGGATATAAGAGCTGGTGTCAACACCAAGAATGTGAAGGAGAGTTGGAAGGGCATCGACCTCACCACCAAAGGTGTTAGAGATACCACCACCAGTATAACCTGGAATATGAATCATGTAAGGAACACGTTGAAGCATGGCTTTATCATAGTTTGACCAAGTTTCAGGGTTCTTACCGAGAAGTTCAGCAAGATTGCTGCTTCGTGTATCAGAGATACCATAGTGGTCACCGTACATGACAATAATCGAGTTATCGTAAAGACCGGTTTCCTTAAGGTAATCAAAGAAGTCTTTGATTGCTGAGTCAAGATAGTTAGCTGTTGCAAAATATCCGTTGACTGTTTCGTCTTTTGTTTCAGCGAGTGGGAAACCTTGTTCCTTTTCATCGCCTGAGAGTGAAGTGTATGGGTAGTGGTTAGATACTGTAAGGTATTTAACGTAGAAAGGTTGTTGCATTTGTTCCAGATATTTGATGGAATCTGGGAACATGTACTTGTCATTTAGACCATACTGGAAGGAGTTTTCATCAGTTTTTTCAGTGAAGGCCGATGAGTCAAAGAAGTAGTTATAACCCCATTGTTTATAGGTATTATTACGATTCCAGAAGGATCCAGTGTTTCCGTGGAAAACAGCTGACGTATAGTCGCCTGTTTGAGCTAGGATAGATGGCGCAGCATAGGCTGTATTGGTACCACCATAGTTTACCATGTATGACCCTGTACTTAGTCCAAAGAGAGACGTTTCCATCAAGGTTTCAGCATCAGAAGTTTTCCCTGATTTAACTTGGTGGAAGAAGTTTGAAAAGGCTAGGGTTTCGTTTGAGTGGTAAATGGAATTGATGAATGGTGTAACCTCATAGTCTTGACCGTCTACTTTGAGCTTGTAATCAATGAGGAACTGTTGGAAGCTTTCCAAGTGAATAACGATGACGTTTTTTCCTTTAGCAATTCCGTAATACTTAGGATCAGGTGCTGCATAGTGCTCTTTAACGTAAGCTTCAACCTTTTTCATATCCTCAGCTGTTGCAGATGAACGAGCCTGTGAGGCCTGATAAGTTAAGTTACCAGAATAGGCTGTGAAGAAGGGAATCCCCATAGCACGAACAATATAGTTATTTGAGAAACCACGTGTCAACAACTCGCCACGGTTAACTTCTGCTAAGAAGAGGTTAACTGAGAGAAGGAGTGTCGATAGTGCAGTGACGGCAAAACTAGCTCGTTTGTTAAATGGCTTGCTGTCCATCTTAAGCTTCTTCCTGAAACCAGCATAGATGAAGAGAGGTACATCAATCAGGTAGAAGAGATAGCTTGGCTCAAGAAGGTTCTTGGCGGAGTCTCCTAGTCCTGCTGCTGAACTAGAACTTGCTAGGATGGTATTTACAGTGATGAAGTCTGTAAACTCTCCAAAGTAAATCACATTAGCAATAAGTAAGAGGTTGAGGATGACATAGATAGCAATGGTAATACTATAAAAGAAACGTCGTTTCTTGAAGTATAGTCCTAAACCTAGAAGCATTAATCCTAGTGGAATAGGGTTAATCAGCGAAAGCATAACCTGATATCTGCTTTCCAACTCAAGATTAATGTTGACGTAATAAGCGAATATGGTTTTTAGCCAGTAAAAGAAGAGTAACAAGAGGATAAATCCAAGTCTTGATGAAACTCCTTTCCAAAAGGCTTCATTAATTTTTTTCAAAGTAATACTTCCTTTGATTCTATATTATCTTAATCATTATACCAAATAAGATAATGACTCTCAAAAATTTACTGCCATTGAGTGTGATATTCCTTGACATATAATTGATAAAATCTAGTTACGAAACAGAAATAATAGCATTTTTTTGGTATAATAGTAACATGAGTATATTGACGGTAAGTCCCTTTGCGGAGAAAAAAATCAAACAAGGAAAACAGCTTCTTTTAGCAGAAGATTTTCCAAATATCACTGAAAATAATCAGTTGGTTTACCTTTATAGCCAGTCCAAAGATTTTTTAGGAACGGGCTATTTGTCAAGTCAAAATAAGGGGATAGGATGGTTTCTGTCCCCTAAAAAACAAAAATTGACAGTAACTTATTTTCAAGGACTTTTTGAAAAGGCTAAGGCCAAACGTCAATCCTATTATGATAATGAGTTGACGACAGCTTTTCGTCTTTTCAACCAAGATGGTGACGATTTTGGTGGTCTCACAATTGATTTATATGGGGATTATGCCCTCTTTTCATGGTACAATGCCTTTGTTTATTCCTTGAAGGATGTTATTGTAGAGGCTTTCCAAACAGCCTTTCCTGAGGTCTTGGGAGGCTATGAGAAAATCCGCTTCAAGGGTCTTGATTTCGAATCAGACCATCTTTTTGGGCAAGAGGCGGCTGATACCTTCACCATTTTAGAAAATGGGGTAACTTATGAAGTTTTCCTCAATGATGGGCTAATGACGGGGATTTTCCTTGATCAGCATGAAGTGCGTGATGGTCTAGTTAATGGCCTAGCTTTGGGTAAATCAGTTTTGAATATGTTCTCCTATACGGCAGCTTTTTCAGTTGCTGCGGCTATGGGGGGAGCGGTTGAAACGACATCGGTTGATTTGGCTAAGCGTTCACGTGAATTATCGACGGCTCATTTTGAAGCTAATGGATTCAATATGGACAATCATCGCTTGGTCGTGATGGACGTCTTTGATTATTACAAATATGCAAAGAAAAAAGGTTTATCTTATGACCTTATCGTCATCGATCCGCCAAGCTTTGCTCGAAATAAGAAACGCACTTTCTCAGCAAATAAGGATTACCACAAGTTAATTGCACAGAGTCTTGATATTTTATCAGAGCATGGGACAATCATCGCAAGTACTAATGCTGCTAATATGACTGTGCAACAGTTTAAAAAACAACTGCGTAAGGGCTTGGGAGATGTTTCAGCGGACTTCGTTAACCTGCAACAATTACCAGCGGATTTTACCGTCAATCCTAATGATCCAACATCAAATTATTTGAAAGTATACACAATAAAGGTAAATAAATGAAAATTGTAGTTCCTATTATGCCAACTAGTTTAGAGGAGGCACAAGAGCTTGAACTGTCTCGTTTTGAGGGGGCAGACATTATAGAATGGCGTGCAGATTTTTTAGATAAGGATAGTATCTTAACGGTTGCTCCGGCTATTTTCGAGAAATTCGCAGGCTTTGAGATTGTCTTTACCATCCGTACGACGCGTGAGGGTGGCAAGATTGAGTTAACGGATGCGGAATACATCGCACTAATTAAGGATGTAGCTGCTATCTATTCGCCAGATTATATTGATTTTGAGTATTTCACACGTAAGGCTGTCTTTGACCAAATGCTCGAATTTTCAAACTTGGTTTTGTCTTATCATAACTTTGAGGAGACCCCTGAAAACCTTATGGAGCTTTTGTCTGAGATGACAAACTTAACGCCAAGGGTGGTTAAGGTGGCTGTTATGCCTAAACATGAGCAGGATGTTATTGACCTTATGAATTTCACACGTGGCTTTAAGGCCTTTAATCCTGAGCAAGAGTTTGTGACCATGTCAATGGGGAAACTAGGTCGTTTGTCACGTTTTGCGGGGGATTTGGTGGGTTCATCATGGACCTTTGCTAGTCTTGACAATGCTAGTGCACCGGGACAAGTTGGTCTTGCAGATATGCGTAGAATCAGGGAGGTTTTGGATGCAGATTGATGGATACACACGCCTAGCGGCTGTTGTTGCCAATCCAATCAAGCATTCGATTTCGCCATTCATTCATAATTCGGCCTTTGAGAAGACACAAGTTAATGGTGTTTATGTGGCCTGGGAGATTCTGGAATCAGACCTAGCCGAGACAGTTGAAAATATTAGACGTTACGACATGTTCGGTATCAATTTGTCCATGCCATATAAGGAAGCAGTCATTCCTTTTTTGGATGAGATTAGTCCTGCAGCTCAACTGATTGGTGCTGTCAATACAGTTGTTAATCGTGATGGGCGTTTGATTGGTCATAATACAGACGGTTTTGGCTTTTTTGCTAGTCTAAAGAACTTTAGCCCTAAAGATGCCCATCTGATGATTTTGGGTGCTGGTGGTGCGGCTAAAGCTATTGTGACGCAGGCAGTTCTTGATGGTGCCAAAAAAGTAAGTGTCTATGTTCGCCCTCAGTCATTGGATAAGGCAAAAGAGAGCTTTAAGTCACTACTTGAACAGACAACTTGTCACTTGGAGTTTCATGCTTTAAATGATCTTAAGTATTTTAAAGAGGTACTAGGCCAGGCTGATTTATTGGTGAATGCGACGAGTGTAGGTATGGATGGCGCATCCTTGCCTATTCCTACAGATACAAAATTTCCTAAGGGACTCTTGGTTGCTGATATCATTTATCAGCCTTTTGAAACACCTTTCTTGACCTTGGCTAGAAAACAGGGAATAGAGGCTGTGAACGGACTTGGCATGTTGCTTCATCAAGCAGCAGGTGCCTTTAAATTGTGGACAGGCAAGGACATGCCAACAGACGCCATTTGGCAGGAATTAGAAAATATTTACAATAGCTAGGAGGGGACGACGATGAAACTAGAGGTAAATTTAACACATAACCCTTATGACATTATTATTGAAAAAGGAGCCCTTAAGACTGTCGGTAAATGGGTGAAGTCACTTTGGGAACCACAAAAGATTGCCCTTATTACGGACAATCATGTGGGAGCTCTATATGCAGAAAAAGTTAAGCTTAGCCTTGAGCACGAAGGTTTTGAGGTTGTCGTTTTTGATTTCCTAGAAGGTGAAGCGAGTAAAAATCTTAAGACTGTTAACAAGGCTTATGAGTTTTTGATTAAGAATGGCATGACTCGTAGTGATGGTATTGTTGCTCTTGGTGGTGGCGTTGTTGGAGACTTAGCAGGCTTTGTTGCTTCAACTTATATGCGTGGCATTCACTTCGTTCAGGTTCCAACTAGTCTCACTGCCCAAGTGGATTCGTCTATTGGTGGTAAGACCGGTGTGAACACACCATTTGCTAAAAATATCGTGGGAACTTTCGCTCAGCCTGATGGGGTTTTGATTGATCCTAATGTCCTTGAGACACTTGGTAAACGTGAATTGATCGAAGGTATGGGTGAGGTTGTCAAATACGGTTTGATTGACGATCCTGAACTTTGGCAGCTTCTTGAAAGCATTGATGGCTCGGTTCACAGTATCCTAGAAAACTCAGAAACCATTATTTACCGTTCATGTAACGTTAAGCGTAAAATTGTGGTTGAAGATGAGTTTGAAGGTGGTGTCCGTATGTACTTAAACTTTGGTCATACGATTGGGCATGCCGTTGAACAAACAGCTGGTTACGGTAAAGTCATGCACGGTGAAGCGGTAGCTATCGGAATGGTTCAGATTTCACGAGTTGCTGAGGAAAAAGGTCTGATGCCTAAGGGGATCACACGTCAAATCGCTGAGATGTGTGTTAAATTTGGTTTGCCAGTGGACTATGAGCCATGGCGTGTTGAAGAGCTCTATACAGCCCTAACACATGACAAGAAAGCCCGTGGTAATAGCATTAAGACAGTTATCGTTCCAGAGATTGGTAAGGCAGCTATCAATCAGATTCCTTTAGTTGAAATGAAAGAGTACTTGGAGAAATAAATGAGATATTTAACAGCAGGTGAGTCTCACGGCCCACGTTTAACAGCGATTATCGAAGGTGTTCCAGCTGGTCTTCCCTTGACGGCCGAAGATATCAATGGTGATTTGAAACGCCGCCAAGGTGGTTATGGTCGTGGTGGCCGTATGAAAATTGAGTCTGATAAGGTTGAAATCACTTCTGGTGTTCGTCATGGGAAAACAACAGGGGCTCCAATCACCCTTCATGTTATCAATAAGGACCATCAAAAATGGTTGGACATCATGGCTGTGGAAGACATTGAAGACCGTTTGAAAACCAAACGTAAAATCACTCACCCACGTCCAGGACATGCTGACTTGGTTGGCGGAATGAAATACCGTTTCGATGATTTGCGTAATTCCTTGGAGCGTTCTAGTGCGCGTGAAACAACCATGCGTGTGGCAGTAGGTGCTGTTGCTAAACGTATCTTGGCTGAGCTTGATATTGAAATTGCTAACCATGTCGTTGTCTTTGGTGGTAAGGAAATTGATGTGCCAGAGAATTTGACAGTCGCTCAAATCAAGGAATTGGCTCAACAATCAGAGATTTCAGTTGTTAACCAAGAACGTGAACAAGAAATTAAAGATTACATTGACCAAATCAAAAAAGAGGGAGACACAATTGGTGGTGTCGTTGAAACTGTTGTTGGCGGCGTCCCTGTTGGTCTTGGTTCTTATGTCCAATGGGATACCAAACTTGATGCTAAGATTGCTCAAGCTGTTGTATCCATCAATGCCTTCAAGGGTGTAGAATTTGGTCTTGGTTTCAAGGATGGCTACCTCAAGGGCTCTCAAGTAATGGACGAGATTCTCTGGAATGAAGAGGACGGCTATACACGTCGCACTAACAACCTTGGTGGTTTTGAAGGTGGTATGACCAACGGGCAACCGATTGTGGTCCGTGGGGTTATGAAACCTATTCCAACCCTATACAAGCCATTGATGTCAGTAGATATCGAAACACATGAACCATACAAGGCAACAGTCGAGCGTTCAGATCCAACGGCCTTGCCTGCAGCGGGTGTCGTTATGGAATCCGTAGTCGCTACAGTCGTAGCCAATGAAATCTTGGACAAATTCTCTTCTGACAACATGGAAGAATTGAAAGAAGCGGTAGCACGTCACCGTGACTATGTGAAAAACTTTTAAGCAGCATCAGACAATAGATGGGAGTAGTAATGAGTAAGAAAACTATTTATATCGCAGGATTGGGCTTGATTGGTGGCTCCTTGGCCTTAGGGATTCAAAGGGACCACCCTGATTATGAGATTCTTGGATATAATCGCTCTGACTATTCTCGAAATATTGCACTTGAGCGTGGCATCGTTGACCGTGCAACAAGTGATTTCAAAGAATTTGCTCCCCTCGCGGATGTTATTGTCCTTGCAGTGCCAATTAAGCAAACGGTGGCCTACTTGAAGGAGTTGGCTGACCTGGATCTCAAAGATGATGTCATCATCACAGACGCAGGGTCTACTAAGTTGGATATCGTTGAGGCAGCTGAACGTTACCTAACTGGTAAAAATGTTCAGTTTGTGGGTTCTCACCCTATGGCTGGTTCCCATAAATCAGGGGCTATTGCAGCTGACGTGACACTTTTCGAAAATGCCTATTATATTTTCACACCGACGAGTCTAACAAGAGAGACAACTATCCCTGAACTTAAGGACATCTTGTCAGGGCTTAAATCACGTTATGTGGAGATTGATGCGGCTGAACATGATCGTGTAACCAGTCAAATCAGTCATTTTCCACACCTTTTAGCTTCTGGACTTATGGAGCAGGCAGCTGATTATGCGCAGGCTCACGAGATGACCAATCACTTTGCGGCTGGGGGCTTCCGAGATATGACCCGTATTGCAGAAAGTGAACCTGGCATGTGGGCTTCCATTCTCATGACCAATGGGCCAGCTGTTTTGGATCGTATTGAAGATTTCAAAAAACGTTTGGACCATGTGGCTGACTTGATTAAGGCTGAAGATGAGAATGCCATTTGGGAGTTCTTTGACAACGGTCGTAAGAAACGTAAAGAGATGGAGATCCACAAAAAAGGTGGCGTGGAAAGTGCCTTCGATATTTTCGTGGATGTGCCTGACCGAGAAGACGTTATCCTTAACATTATGGAATTGCTGCGAGGAACGTCTTTGGTTAACCTTCGTATTAATGAGGAAAATCGTGAGGATATTCACGGTATCCTCCAAATTACTTTTAAAAATGAAAAAGATCGCACACATGCTAAGACTGTTATTGAAGCCAATACGGATTATCATGTGGTGATCGCCTAGGAGAATAAAATGACAAATATTTATGATTTAGCAAATGAGTTGGAACGTGGCATTCGTGCCCTTCCTGAGTACAAAACTTTGGTAGAGAAAAAAGAAGCGATTGCAGCTGATGCTGAAGCTAGCGCTCTTTTCAAAGAGTTTACTGATTTCCAAGAGGATTTCTATGCTAAAATGCAAGCTGGTACAATGCCAACAGCAGAAGAACAAGCTGCTGTTCAAGAATTGGGTCAAAAGGTAGAAGCTAATGCCCTTTTGAAAGAATACTTGACTGCACAACAAGGTTTGTCTGTTTATTTGAACGATATTGAACGTATCATCTTCAAACCTTTGCAAGAATTGAATAGTTAATCAAAGAGGGTGTGTCAATTGACAGGCCCTTTTCTGCATTCAAAAGAGATTGTCTAAGGAAGAAGCTAGAAATATTAAGGAGGAAAATGATGAGTCGTAAGATTGGAATTATTGGTATGGGAAATGTTGGAGCTGCAGTAGCTCATGGAGCAATTGCTCAAGGCTTGGCTGATAGCTATGTCTTTATAGATATCAATGAGAAGAAGGCCGAGGCAGATGCCCAGGATTTTAAGGATGCCATGGCAAATCTGCCTAGCTATGCAAGCATTGTTGTCAATGATTATGCGGCACTTGAAGATGCTGATGTGATTATTTCATCTCTTGGAAACATTCAGTTACAGCATAATGCTGGTGAGGATCGCTTTGCTGAATTTCCCTTTACTCGAGAAGCCGTTTATCAGGTTTCTCAGGCACTTAAAAAATTGAATTTTAAAGGCATACTCTTGGTTATCTCGAATCCTGTAGATGCTGTATCAGCCCTCTATCAGGAATTCACAGGCTGGCCAAGAGAACGTGTGATTGGGACAGGGACTCTACTCGATACGGCGAGAATGAAGGCAGCGGTAGGAGATGATTTGTCAGTAAATCCTAAATCAGTATCCGGCTACAATCTTGGCGAACATGGGAATTCCCAATTTACAGCCTGGAGTCAGGTTAAGGTCAAAGGTCAAGACATTACAGCATTGACCAGTGAAGAAGAGCGACAAAATCTCTTTATGGCTTCCATGAAGGGTGGTCACAAGGTCTTTTATGGTAAGGGCTATACTTCTTACGGCATTGCCAGTGCGGCTCTTCGTTTGGTAACTATTATCCTTTCAGATGCTCAAGAAGAAGTGGCAGTATCAAGCTATCAAGAAGCCTATCAAACCTATCTTGGCTATCCAGTCATCCTAGGGCGTCATGGGGTGGCTGCTCCCGTTCACTTGTCTTTGTCTGCTGAGGAAAATCGTCTTTTAGAGGAGTCTGCTAACTTGATTCGGAACCGTGTTCAAGAGGCAGTTGCCTACCTAAAAGAAAAGTATGGTAATACTAGAGAGTGAATATTTTGACAATTCAGTCTATGGTTGGGCTTTCAATTATGGTATAATGAGAGTATCTATAAAATTTTCAGGAGTAACCTATGAAACTAGAAACCAAGGCCCAAGGTCTTCATGGCAGCTTGCGTATCCCTGGTGACAAGTCAATCAGTCACCGTTCGATTATGTTCGGAAGTCTTGCCAAAGGTGTGACAACAGTTCGTGATATTTTACGAGGTGAGGATGTCCTCTCAACCATGCAGGTCTTTCGTGATCTGGGTGTGACTATCGAGGATGACGGTGATGTGGTTCGCATTCACGGTGTTGGTTTTGATGGTCTCAAGGCTCCTCAAAACAAATTGGACATGGGTAACTCTGGGACATCGATTCGCTTGATTTCAGGTGTGCTTGCAGGTCAAGATTTCGATGTAGAGATGTTTGGAGATGATTCCCTTTCAAAACGTCCTATGGACCGTGTGACCATTCCCTTGCGTCAGATGGGTGTAGAGGTTTCTGGTCAAACAGACCGTGATTTGCCACCATTGAAAATGCACGGTAGCAAGTCCCTTAAACCTATTCATTACCAATTGCCTGTGGCCTCTGCTCAGGTAAAATCTGCCCTTATTTTTGCAGCGCTTCAAGCTGATGGTGAATCTGTCATCATTGAAAAGGAAAAAACACGTAATCATACGGAAGATATGATTCAGCAGTTTGGTGGTCAGCTTCAAGTAGATGGCAAGGAAATTCGTATTTCTGGTGGCCAAAGCTTTACTGCTCAAGAAGTAGTGGTTCCAGGTGACATTTCTTCAGCTGCCTTTTGGTTGGTAGCGGGACTCGTGGTGCCTAACTCTAAGATTGTCTTGGAAAATGTCGGCATCAACGAGACACGTACGGGTATCATTGATGTGATCAAAGATATGGGTGGTAAAATTACCCTTTCAGATATTGACCAAGTTGCCAAATCTGCGACTATTACAGTTGAAACTTCAGAACTTAAAGGAACTGAAATTGGTGGCGATATCATTCCACGTTTGATTGATGAACTTCCGATTATCACACTCTTGGCGACGCAAGCCCAAGGTAAGACAGTGATTCGTGATGCTGAAGAACTCAAGGTCAAAGAGACCGACCGTATTCAGGTGGTGGCAGATGCCTTGAATGCTATGGGGGCTGATATTGTTCCAACAGAGGATGGTATGATTATCACTGGTAAGACCGCTCTTCATGGAGCAGAGGTCAATACCTTTGGTGACCACCGTATTGGTATGATGACGGCTATTGCTGCCCTCTTGGTTCAAGATGGTGAGGTTGACTTGCAACGTGCGGAAGCTATCAATACAAGTTACCCAAGCTTCTTTAGTGACTTGGAAGGATTGCTCAATGGCTAAAGTTTTATTGGGCTTTATGGGAGTTGGTAAGAGTTCCGTCGCCCCATACCTGGATGGTCGTTTCGTGGATATGGATCAGGTCATCGAGGAGAAAATCGGCATGTCCATTGCTGATTTTTTTGCAAAAGAAGGTGAGGCAGCCTTTCGTCAGATTGAGTCTGAGACTTTGGAAGAACTTCTCCAAGAGGGAGATGATGTTATCATCTCTACTGGAGGTGGTGTCGTTGTAACGGAGCGTAATCGTCAGCTCTTGGTCAAGAATCGTAAGCATAACGTTTGGCTCCATGCTTCTTTCGATGTGGTCTATGATCGCATTCAAAAGGATACCAAAAATCAACGCCCACTCTTTCTCAATCATTCAAAAGAGGAATTTAAGGCTATTTATGACGGTCGAATGGCACTCTATCAAGATTTAGCAGATTTGGTTGTCACAGTTGATAACCGAATGCCAGAAGAAGTAGCAAGGTTTATCAAATGTATGTAGGTTATTTGGGCCCAAGTGGGTCGTTTACACATAATGCAGCCTTAAAGGCTTTTCCTGAGGCAGAATTGGTTTCAATAGGCACCATTACTGAGGTTATCAAGTCTTATGAAGAGGGACGTGTGGATTACGCGGTCATTCCGGTGGAAAATTCTATTGAGGGCTCTGTTCATGAGAGTTTAGACTATCTTTTCCATCAGGCCGATATTCGTGCTGTGGCAGAGATTGTTCAGCCTATCAAGCAGCAGTTGATGGCAACTAAACATCATGAGAAGATTGAAAAAATCTTTTCACATCCACAGGCCATTGCCCAAGGGAAAAAGTATATTAAACAGCATTTTCCACATGCCAAGATTGAGACAACAGCAAGTACAGCCTTTGCGGCGCGTTTTGTCGCTGATAATCCAGATCAGCCTTATGCAGCAATCGCTCCGCATGCAGCTGCTAAGGAATACGGTCTTCAAATATTGGCTAAGGATATTCAGGAGATTGAAAAGAATTATACCCGCTTTTGGGTGCTGGGGAACACCGTTCCTGAGATTCCGCTCAATCAGATTGATTGTAAACTAACGCTGGCCTTGACCCTGCCTGACAATATGCCAGGGGCACTTTACAAGGCCCTATCGACCTTTGCCTGGCGAGGCATTGACTTGACCAAGATTGAAAGCCGTCCGTTGAAGACGGTACTTGGCGAGTATTTCTTCATTATTGATTGTGATTATACAAAGGAAAAGTTGGCTCAGTTCGCTCTTGAAGAGCTAACTGCAGTTGGAATTGGATATAAAATCTTGGGTGCTTACCAAGTCTATGAAATTTAAAGGGAAATCTTATGACCAAATCTAACAATGGGCCGTTTACGCATCATGAACGGTTACGTTACAGCTATCTTTTAAAAAATCTTGCTCACCTGAATGGACAGCAGGCTTCAGAATTCAATTATCTACAAGGAAAGTTAGATGCCTATGAAGCTGAGCGAAGGTATCAAGCGCAAAGAGAGGATTATCAAGCAGCATGGCGCCAGCCTTATGACAATCGTTCTGACTACTATCAAGAACGTGATTATGAGTCTGTCAATCAGCTAACTGAGGAAGGTTTGCCTGTCTATCGGGAGGAAGTCGCTCAAAGTAAACCTAAACGTAAAAAGGTTCAAAGACAAGCAACCTCTTCAGCAACGTCGGCTCCAAGGTCCAAGTCGCAAGTAGCCAAGAAGAAACGACCAAAGAAAAAGAGAAGGCTCAAGAAAGTTGTTAAGCTGGTGCTTAGTTGCTTGAGTCTTGGAGTTGTGTTCTTAGTGATAGCCATGGCCTATCAATTTTACAAGGGAACAGACCTTTCTGCTGCAGGTAATAATGGTAAATCCTATCAGCCTGCCGTAGTTGAGACCTTTAATGGTAAGGATACCAAGGATGGGGTTAATATCCTTATTCTAGGTTCTGACCAGCGCGTTAGCCAAGACTCTACCGATGCCAGAACGGACTCCATCATGGTTGTCAATGTGGGCAATAAAGAAGGTAAGATTAAGATGGTTAGCTTTATGCGAGATACCTTGGTGAATATCAAGGGGGCTTCAGAAACCGACTATTCTCAGGACTTGAAACTTAATACGGCTTTCAATATTGGTGAGCAAAATAATCATCAAGGGGCAGAACTCATGCGTGAGACCCTCAAACGAAACTTTGACATTGATATTAAGTACTATGCCATGGTTGACTTTGAAACCTTTGCGACAGGGGTCGATACCCTATTCCCGAATGGTGTGGAAATCAATGCGAAGTTTGCGACCATTGATGGTAAAAAAGTGTCATCAGTACAAGTCCCAGATGATTTGAAGATGGACAAGAATGGTCATGTGCCAAATCAAACCATTAAAGTTGGTAAGCAGGATATGGATGGTCGCACCCTTCTGAATTATGCTCGTTTCCGTAAGGATGACGAGGGAGATTATGGCCGTACCAAGCGCCAGCAACAAGTGATGCAGGCTGTTATGAAGCAGCTTAAGAATCCACTTAATCTCTTCAATGGACCTGAGGCTTTGGGGAAGGTTTACTCACTGACCTCAACCAATATGAGTATGACTGATATGTTGGATTTGGGACTTTCAAATGCTGGTAGTTTCAAAAAAGGGATCAATTCGCAAACCATTCCTTCGGATGGTGATTGGATTGACAGTTATGATTTGTATGGCGGTCAAGGGATTGAAATTGATTTTGATAACTATCAGTCAAAATTAAAAGAACTAGGATTTAGATAAGAAAACAAAGCAGGTTCACACTGAACCTGCTTGTTTTTTGGTATTAAGAGCTTGTATAAGCGCCTTGTATAAGAGTTTTAGAAAATGATAGAGCAAATAGGTCATGATGACAAGAACGAAGGCGAACTCTACCTTATAAACCAATTGGGTAGCTGGATTGACTAGTCCAAGACTGGTAGTGGCTGCCTTAAAAGCATTGACACTATTGACCAAGGGAAAGCTAAAAGCTGCAAAAAGTGGCATAAAGCCTTTTCTAACCAGTTTTACGAAGAGATCAAGAGCATAGAAAAAGAATGCTTGCGAGAATAAGAGTAGGGCAAGTAAAATAATAGTTGCAGGTCTTTGATTACTCTTGATTGAGCTGGTAATGAGAAGGGCCAGAGGTGCTGCTAAAATAGCAAGTATAGGTCGATAGAGGTGAGGGATGGCTATCTGTCTCATTCTCCACAAAACAAGTGGAAAGAGGGCCAGAGTCGCTAATGCCGTTACTCCCAGAATAAGTCCCTTGATGCTAGTTGGAACACTAGCTGGTACTGTCACAAGACTGATAGCAGGTCCAACGTAGATCACGAACCAGCTTGGAAAGACTTGGTTCAAAGATAGTGGGCGCATAAAACGCAGACTGAAAAAAATAATATAGGCAATATAAAGTCCAAGGAGCCCAACCCAAGTCACACTTAAGCCTATTTGAGCTAGTGGAAGGCGGCTGGCAAAGAGAAAGGCAGCCATAAAGTAGCTAGCAAAGGCCGAAGCAATGACTGGATTGTGCAAATCTTCCCTTACTTGTTCAAAGCCAAGAATCAAGCGTCCTAGTATAAGCATAAAACCTATACTTGCCAGAAACCAAATGCCCTGAGCAATCAGGGCATAGTGGTTTATTTGATTGGATAAACTAAAGAGGGCAAGAACTAGACTAGATAGGGCCAAGGGAATTTTCTTAAAAAATACCTTCATTGGTCTACCGGCCTTTCTAGCTAGCTGCAAGAATGTGACGAAGCTGTACCGCACTCGGAGATACAATTGGAAGGAAGACGCCTTCATTCCAACGACGGATAAAGCTTGACTCTGATTCTTTCAAATAGCCACGACCACCACTAGCCTGAAGTTCGAGGAGCAGGCTGTTGGCTACGACGTCGACAATATCGATACGCAATTGGAAAAGTTCACGTGGTTTTTCAATGAAATAATTAGCATCATTAAGACCCGCAAAGAGTTGGTCTTGAATAGCAAGAAGATTTCCACGTGTTGCTTCAAATTCCTCACGAAGAACGCTACGGTTACTGTTTAGACTAGCTTCAACCTCATCAAGAGAACGTTGTGCCAAACCAAAGGCAAGACCAAACTGGAAACCAAGGAAGTTCGGACGTGTTTTGGCAATATAGTCTGTACCTTCTTTTGAAAGGACCCAATTAGGATCTAACTTAACGTGATCAAAAGTAAGAGAGGCAGTGTTAGCACCTTGAAGGGAAACAAATTCCAAATCTTCAGAACGGCTGAGGCCTTCAGCTTCAGATGGAATAGTAATAATCCAAGGTTGGCTACCGTCTTTAAAGTCAGCAGCAAAGAGAGCAGCGAATTTATCAGAACGAAGGTTAGTCACCCAAGGCAAACGACCATCGAGATAGTAGTCATCACCTTCTTGGCTGATAGTAACATTCAATTCTTCAATATCTGACAAGAATTTGACCGCATTTGACAAGCCAGTTCCACCAGCACGCTCACCGGTATACAATTCTTTCAACCATGTTTCACGAGGATAAGCATTGTCGCTAGCTAGGATATACTCGATGAAAGTACGGTGTCCCCAAGAAATAAAGGAAGCTGTCAAAGAGTGTTGTGCCAATTCATCAAGCACATCAACGACTTGAGTAGGACCGCCACCTAGGCCATCAAACTCAGCAGGTACGCCGATTTTAAAGACGTCGTTTTCAGCAATTTTTTCAAGAAGTTGGTCCGCAATGGGTCCAGACTCTTGGTCAATATGGTCAGCGTTGGTGTCCAACCAAGTAAGGAATTCTTTTGAAAAATGTGACATAGGCTTAGGTCCTCCTCTAGTTTATCCTTTGGTTTTGAATTAAGCGAATTCTTGAAGTTCAGGGTTAATCGGTGTTTGTGCGAGATTGTTAGCGTAGTTACACAAGCTAGCAAGGCTGACACCCAAGATAACGTCAAGGGCATTTTGAGCAGTGTAACCAGCTTCCAAGAAGTCATTGTAGGCTTCGTCACCAACAGCACCTTTGGTATTGATCACGGCAATAGTGAATTTAGCAAGGGTATCAAGTTTTGGATCGTCTTCGATTGGTGTACGGTTACGAAGGGCTTCCAAGAGTTGTGGTGTCATTTGGATTTGCTTGATTGAAAAGGCTGTGTGACCTGCCACACAGAAAGCACATCCGTTAGTAACAGCAGCTGTAATTTGAACAACCTCACGTTCAGTTGGTGTCAATGAATTGCGACGGTTGATTTCACCGACAGTACGGTAAGTTTCAAGCGCAGTTGGCGCATTAGCAAGGAGACCAATCAAATTTGGAATGAATCCCCCATTGGCATCTTTGACTGTTTGAAGGACGTCTTTGACTTCTTCTGGTGCAGTTTCGATTGTATGAATGGTAATATCTGGCATGATTATTCTCCTTTAGATAGAAACGACATCTAGCCAAGTTGCTGAGTCGTTTAATTTTTTGTCATGGACCTATGATAGCACCGTTTGACTTTTCTGAAAAATCTATAATATTTATGGCCAGCCATAAATTTAATTTATATGTGCTATAATGGAGAGTAGCAAGTGACTTTTTAGGAAACCCTAGAGGCCTATCAGAGTAAAGAAAGTTGAATTATGTTAAATAAAAACGCTATTGTAGAAGTTGAAATTGTCGATTTGACACATGAAGGAGCGGGTGTCGCTAAGGTGGATGGCTTTGTCTTTTTTGTGGATAACGCCCTACCAGGTGAAGTCATCAAGATGCGCGTGCTTAAGCTCAAGAAAAATATCGGTTTTGGCAAGGTTGAGGAGTATGTGACCCTTTCACCAAATCGTAATCAGGACATTGACGCAACCTATCTCCGTTCAGGAATTGCTGATTTTGGGCATATGACTTACGAGGAGCAGCTTAAGTTCAAGCGTAAACAAGTCGTCGATAACCTCTATAAGACAGCCGGCATCTCGGACGTAGAAGTCGCTGAAACACTAGGTATGGAAACACCTTATGCTTACCGTAATAAGGCGCAGGTGCCCGTTCGCCGTGTGAAAGGTCAGCTTGAAACAGGTTTCTACCGCAAGAATTCGCACGACTTGATTCCAATTGAAGATTTCCTCATCCAAGACAAGGAGATTGATAAACTCATTGTCTTTGTCCGTGACCTTCTCCGTCGCTATGACCTCAAACCTTATGATGAGAAGGAGCAGACAGGTTTGATTCGTCATTTGGTAGTTCGTCGTGGTCATTATTCAGGTCAGATGATGTTGGTTTTTGTAACGACCAGACCAAAAATTTTCCGTATTGACCAAATCATTGCTAAGATTACGGAAGCCTTCCCAAGTGTCGTTTCAATCATTCAAAACATCAATGATAAGAACACTAACGCCATCTTTGGTAAGGAGTTTCGCACCCTTTATGGTAAAGACACCATCACCGATAGGATGTTGGGCAATGACTATGAGATTTCTGCTCAGTCTTTCTATCAGGTTAATACCGAGATGGCTGAAAAACTCTATCAAACGGCCATTGACTTCTCAGACCTAAACAGCGATAGCATTGTTATTGATGCCTATTCAGGAATCGGGACAATCGGTTTGTCATTTGCGAAACAGGTCAAGGAAGTTTATGGCGTTGAAGTCATCGAAACAGCCGTTGAAGATGCTAAGAAAAATGCAGAACGCAATGGTATTACAAATGTCCACTATGTGGCTGACTCAGCTGAAAATGCCATGGCCAAGTGGAGCAAGGATGGCATCAAACCAGATGTTATCATTGTGGACCCACCACGCAAGGGCTTGACAGAAAGCTTCATCAAAGCTAGTGTTGCCATGCAACCTGAGAAGATTACCTATGTCTCATGTAACCCAGCAACCATGGCGCGTGATATCAAACGCTATCAAGAATTGGGCTATGAATTGAAACAAGTACAGCCGGTGGATCTTTTTCCTCAAACGCACCATGTTGAGTGCGTAGTATTGATGTCAAGGGTGGAGAAATAGGAGTATTTAAAACACTGATAAATAAAGGGTTTTCTAGGTTGAAAGATTTTCTGCCTAATGTCTGGCAGTGCCTTTTAATCTTGAAAATCCTTGTTTTTGTTTATTGAGGAAACAGGTCGACTGTAATAAAGTGCGTGGGGTTGAGTTGACAGGTTAGATAAATTCGTAGGGTCGAGGAGATAGGATAGATGTTATATATGAAGTAAAATTGAAATTATATGCATGTTTGGTTGTGTAAAGTTATTAGTATGTATGCGATAAATGATAATAGATCATAAATAATTGGTTTTAGTATCTGCCAGAAGTATTTATATACTCTGGCTTTTTATTGTTTTGGTCTACTGATATTCACGATATTTAATAAGTGCTTATACATGTTAAAACATATCTATGCATATCAAAACAAATTAAATTATATACAAACATAAAAAAATGTGATAAAATTAATTATCTTATTTAAGGAGGGTGCAAATGGATAATAAGGTTGAACACTGGGTATCAAGCAAAGAGATAGCAGAGCATCTTGGTATCAATAAAGACACTTTGCATCGCTGGATTAAGAATAAGAGTATTCCTTGTCATCGTGTAGGAAGGCTTTGGAAATTTAAAATAAGTGAAATTGACGAATGGATTAAAAACGGCGGTGGAGCTAATGCTGATAAAAATAAGGGGGTTGAATAATATGGCGACTTTTGGAGATGCAGAGAGAAATATACAAAGATTATTGGCGATTGGACAATCGTTTGTATTATCTGGGGTAGATTACATAATCAGAAAATCTGGAAAACCTACCTGCTCAAAGGGGGAGCCTAAAACAGATATATACGTTTTAGCCGAATCAAAAGATCGTGCTTTACTTGTGGAAATAAAAATATCATTTAAGAAAGAAAATGCTGATTTTATTGGCTCTTTGTCAAATAGTGTTGATGAAGAATTTTAGGAAGGGATTAAGCAACTAATTGTTGCTTAATTCCTTTTTGTTTTGGGCCAAACATTTTTGTTATTAAGATAATCCTGTTTCTAAAATGGTAATAGTTTTTAAAACCGTAGGCATTTCTTTTAAGCACTTTTATTTTATTGTTTATTCCTTCGATAGGGCCATTTGTTCTAGTTGGATACTCACAAGTATTTTGAATATATGGCAAGTAAGTCATAAGAGTCTTTAATACTCTTTTTAACCCAGGAGATAGGTCTAATTGCGTAGCTGCTTCAATCGTTTCCTTGAATTCTATATAATCTCTATCCTGTATACATTCACGAAGTGAATGTACAACCTCATAATCATGTTTAAGAGATGGATTGTTTTCTAAGATATAATCCACAATTCCTTGGGTTGTCATAAAGCTTTCAAAAAGCTTATAACGATTATATTTATAGTTCTGAAGTTCATTAGGATTCTTTAAAATTAACTTCCAATAATGTTTTAACTTTCGATATAATTTAGCGTCTTTATAACGATGCTGATTCATGACACGTACCCGAGTTCGATTTAATTCTCTATTTAAGGCTTGTACGATGTGAAAAGGATCAATGATAATTTTAGCGTTAGGAAACATTTCTTTTATTAATTGAATGTACGGTACGTACATGTCGATAGAGATGGTTTTTACCTTTAATCTAGTCTTAGGCTCAAAACGATAAAAATATTGTTTCAAACTGTAAGATTTTCTATCTCGTACAACATCGACCAGCTTGTGTGTAGTGCTATCACAAATAATGAAGCTCATATTACTATCGGAAGATTTAACGGATTTAAATTCATCAAAACACAAATGCTCAGGTAAATGGTGTAATGGTTTAATGGTCAATAATCGTGCTGTATCATCTATGATACGTCTTACAGTATGAACTGAAACATTTGTTTCTTTTGCGATATATGTTTCAGATACTGTTTCACTAATTTTTGATTTGATTTCATTTTTTAATCTTTTAGAGATATGACAGTGTTTTTCTACGATTCGACTAGTGTCTGCGGTAAATGAA